>Ga0187892_10000075_pt1 | contig 222004 bp, 182 predicted proteins | sample MA1701073metaG_FD_139345 | JGI IMG/M metagenome (GOLD analysis project Ga0187892, IMG submission 139345) | Bio-ooze microbial communities from a basaltic lava cave in the Kipuka Kanohina Cave System on the Island of Hawaii, USA - MA170107-3 metaG ... | reverse complement strand
CAAAGGGCCGGCGGTGCGCACGCTGCAGCACCGGTGTCGCCGCCTCCACCTGTACGAGTTTCCCGCCTATGCCCCCGAACTCAATCCCGATGAATCGGTCTGGGCCTACGCCAAACGCGTCTTAGCCAATGGGCGCTCCCTCACGGTCGACACCTTGTTTGAAGACGTGATCGCCATTGGTCGCCGGCTCCATCATCGTCCCGACCTCCTGCACGCGTTCTTGCACGCGTCAGACCTGCCGCCGTGCTTGCGTCGATAAGGGTCCATTGCCTATGCTGCGCTCAATAATCTCCACGGGAAGGTTGTCTCACCGATTATTGGCACGGGGGGGTGACTCCGACTAGTTCGGGGCCAGACCGATTCCTCAAGGGTGTCGTGGCGATAGCAAGATTGGCCCCCACCCGGACTATCGACGTGTCTGTGGCCGGCGCGCTGGAGCTGCTGAGGGTCTTCTCGAGCCTTCTGCTGGTTCTCGTGATCGTTGGAAGCCTGGCAGGGGGAATCGCCAGGCGCACCGTAGAGCCAGGCCATGGGAAATGATCGGGGCAAAAGCTGCAGCCTCCCAAGCGGCTGCAGCCGCCGGCGCGCGTATCATCTTCCTAGAGCTCTGAGGAACGCAGCGCGCCGCGGCTGAGCCGCGGTTAGGTTGCCAGGATCAGTCCGGGTTGAGCGAACTCGCACGGGGAGAGTGACGGTTGCCGCACTTCACCAAGCGATACCGGTTGGTCGTCCTCGTGGGACTGGCGAGCGTTCTTGCGCTGGTACTCGTCGGCAGGTGGCTCAATGCGACAAAGCGAGGCGGGCAGGGGCCTGCCGAACCGTTCCGCATCGCCGGCAACTTCTATTACGTTGGGGCGACCGATGCCGCGGCCTTCCTCATCACCGGGCCCGAGGGTCACATCGTGCTCGATGGCGGCTATCCGAGCACCGCGCCGATGATCATGGCGAGCATCGCGAAGCTCGGCTTCAATATCAAGGACGTCAAAGTGCTTCTGAACTCGGAGCCACATCCCGACCATGCGGGCGGGCTGGGGGTGCTCCAGCAGGCGTCCGGTGCCGAACTGTGGGCGAGCGAAGCGAGCGCCGTCACCCTCGCCTCTGGTGGCGATGACCCGGACGGGGTCCTGCCGTTGAGGGCCCTCGTGTGGATCGGGGTCTTGGGGTATCCGAAGATGCGGGTCGACCATCGGTTCAAGGACGGAGACACCATCCGCCTCGGGCCACTCGCGCTCACTGCGCACATCACCGGCGGCCACACGCGCGGATGCACCTCATGGTCGTTCGACGTTCGTGACGGTGACCGCGTGCTGAACGTCGTGAGCGCATGCGACTTGGGGCGGTTGGCCACATCGCAGTATCCAGAGCAAGAGGCCGACCTCGAGCGCAGCTTCCGCGTTCTGCGAAGTCTCCCAGTCGACATCTGGGTGACCTGCCATGCACGGTGGTGGGGCAGATATCGCAAATTCGTCGCCAGCGCTACCGCAAAGGATCCCGTGGACCCATTCATCGACCCTGAGGGGTACCGTGCCTACATCGACTCTGCCGAGGCGGAGCTCCGCAGTGGACGCCTGCACTAAGGCAACCTTGTGGCGAGCGGCAACCTAGAAGCCGCGGCGCTCTTTGTGTTTGCGGACGAACCCGGCCGCCGGGGCGCCGTCATGCGAGACGCGGGCGCGTCCGCGCCGTTGACCCGTGAGGTCTCGAGTGGTTGGCCCAGGCCGGCGTGCCGGTCCGCCTCGAGCGTGGACCGTAGGATGTCGAGAACCCGCTGCTCCCGCACCGACGCCACGAGATCGTAGCCCTTCGCGCCCGTAATGACCGCCGTCACAAGGTCGCCCGGCGCGTGCGCCGACGGATCGCAGTCCGAGAGATACACCACGGAGTCGATGTCCGGCGCCTGGCCCTCGACCCGCCCCTGCAGCACGAGCGGCGACTCGTCCGATGACCCGTCCACCATCACCTGCACCGTCTGGCCCAGGCGCGCTCGCTGCCGCCGGGCGACCAGGCCCCGCTGCACTTCCATGAGCGCCGCCCGGCGTCCCTCCTTCACGTCCCGCGGTACGTCATCGTCCACCGCATGGGCGCGCGTGCCCTCCTCGTGCGAGTAGGTGAACACGCCGACGTGGTCGAAGCCGGTGTCACGCACGAAGGCCGCCAGCGCCTCGAAGTCCCCGTCCGTCTCGCCCGGAAAGCCGACGATGAACGTCGTGCGGAACGTGACGCCTGGCACCCGGGCCCGAATGCGGGCAAGGAGCCGATCGTAGGCGTCGCGATTGCCCGGCCGCCGCATGCGCCGCAGGATGTCCGTTGAGGCATGCTGAAGCGGGAGGTCGATGTACCTGCAGACCTTCTCGCACTCGGCCATTGCCTGGAGGACGTCGTCACCGATCGTGGTGGGGTAGAGGTAGAGCAGGCGAATCCAGGCGAGCCCCTCGACGCGGTCGAGCCGGCGAAGCAGGCGCGCCAGCGCGCCCCGCTCGCCGCGGTCGTTGCCGAAGAACGTCGTGTCCTGCGAGATGAGCAGGAGCTCGCGCACGCCGCCGGCCGCCAGCCGCTCGGCCTCGCGCACGATCGAGTCTTCGTCGCGGCTCCGGTATTTCCCGCGGAGCGTCGGGATGATGCAGAACGCGCACGTGTAGTCGCAGCCCTCGGCCACCTTGACGTAGGCGTAGTGCCGCGGCGTCGTGAGGAGCCGGGGCGTCGAGGCGTCGTAGAGATAGGTGGGCGCCGGCCCGGCGCCAGCCGGTCGCGGCGCTTCCCGGTGGAACACGAGCGGGGCCCGGCCGCCCGTGATCGCGCCGACGATCTCCGGCACCTCGCCCGTGCCCAGCACCGCGTCGATCTCCGGGATCTCGGCCCGAAGCTCGTCGCGGTACCGCTCCGCCAGGCACCCGGTGACGACGAGGCGCCGGCAGCCGCCCCGGCGCTTGCGCTCGGCCATCTCGAGAATGGCGTTGACGGACTCCTCACGGGCGACGTCGATGAACGCGCACGTGTTGACGACGAGAACATCGGCCGCGTCGGCATCGGCGGTGATCTCGTGCCCGGCCTCGCGCGCGAGGCCCAGCATCACCTCGCCATCCACGAGGTTCTTCGGACACCCCAGGGATACGAACCCGATCTTCATGGGCGCCGGACGCGTCACGGATACAGCCGGTAGAGCATGCGCGGGTAGGGAATCGCCTCGCGGAGGTGGTCCAGGCCGCACATCCAGGACACGACGCGCTCGATCCCCATCCCGAACCCGCCGTGCGGCACGGTGCCGTAGCGCCGGAGGTCGAGGTACCACTCGAAGGCCTCGCGCGGGAGCTTGTGCTCCTCGATGCGCTTCACCAGCAGCTCGTAGTCGTCGAGCCGCTCGCCGCCGCCGATGATCTCGCCGTACCCCTCGGGCGCGAGAAAGTCCACCGACAGGGACACCTCCGGCCGCTCGGGGTGCGGCTTCATGTAGAAGGCCTTGATCGCCGACGGAAACCCGTAGACGGCCACCGGGCGGTCGTACCGCTCGGAAATGGCCGTCTCGTCCGGGCTGCCGAAGTCGCCGCCCCACTCGAACGGCAGGCCCTTCTCCTTCAAGTAGGCCGCCGCCTCGTCGTACGACAGCCGCGGAAACGGGCTCTTCACGGCCTCGAGCGGCGCCGTGTTGCGCTCCAGCGCCTTCAGTTCCCGCTGCCGGCGGTCGAGCACACGCGCGACGACGGACACGACGAGGGCTTCGCCCAGCGCGATGACGTCCTCGAGCGTCGCGTAGGCGACCTCGGGCTCGACCATCCAGAACTCGGTGAGGTGCCGCCGCGTTTTCGACTTCTCGGCGCGGAACGTCGGGCCGAAGCAGTACACGCGGCCGAGCGCCATCGCGTTGGCCTCGTTATAGAGCTGGCCGCTCTGCGTGAGGTAGGCCGTCTGCTCGTCGAAGTACGGCACCGGAAACAGCGTCGTCGTGCCTTCGCAGGCCGACGGCGTGAAGATGGGCGTGTCGGCCAGGACGAAGCCGCGGCTGTTGAAGAAGTCGCGGACGGCATCGATCACTTCGTGCCGCACGCGCAGGATGGCCTGCTGGCGCGGCGATCGAATCCAGAGGTGGCGCCGATCCATGAGGAAGTCGACGCCGTGCTCCTTGGGTGTGATCGGGTACTCGCTCGCGACGGATACGACCTCGAGGCCCGAGACGTCGATCTCGAACCCGCCCGGCGCGCGGGCGTCCGCGCGGACCGTGCCGGTCACCGCGATCGCGCTCTCCTGCGGCAGGTGATCGGCCTCGGTGAACGTGGCCTCGCCGACGGCCGCCTTCGACATCACGGCCTGAATGAAGCCGGACCCGTCGCGCACCTGGAGGAAGTGGATCTTGCCGCTCGACCGGCGGCTGGCCAGCCAGCCCTTGAGCGTGACTGCCCGGCCTTCGTGACGGGCGATCTCCTCGATGTAGACGGTCATGCGGCTCCGAAATCCAGCGGCTGCGACAAGTCATTCAGTATGGCCTGAAGGCGGGCGCGCGCGCCAACCGTGCGGCCGAGCGCGGCGGCGGCGTCGCCGTGGTCGGCCACCTCGAACACGAGCGGGCCCGCGTAGCCCACCTTGCCGAAGGCGGTGAGCGCCGCCGGCCAGTCGATCGTGCCGGCGCCGGGGACGAGATGCGCGTCGGCCTTGCCGTCGTTGTCGTGGATGTGCGTCGTGATGATGTGCCCCGACAGCCGCTCCGTCGCATCGCCGACGCCGTCGAGCATGTGGGCGTGGCCGACGTCCAGGCAGACGCCGGCGTTGCCGAGGTCCAGGTCGCCGCCAAGGAGCGACTCGAGCGCCGCTGCCGTGGAAAGCGCGTTGGGAATGAGTTCCACCGCCAGCCGCACGCCCGCGGCGCGCGCAGCATCCGCAATCGTCTCGAGACTGCGCCGGGCGGACCCGGGGTCGTTGTCATCCGCCCGCGCCGCCTGCCCGCGCGGCAGTCCCAGGTGCACGACGAACGTGGCGCAGCCCAGATGCCTCGCGGCCTCGAGCGCCGCCAGCGTCTCGTCGATCGCCTCCTGCCGCACGGCCGGCCGCGACGACGCGTTGGAGTAGGCGCGGCCCCAGACGCCGTCGGCAAAGCTCTCGCAGATGGGCGCGTGCATGCTGATGGCCTCCAGGCCCGCCTGTCTGATCCAGCCCGTCAGCTCCAGCACGCGCCGCCGGTCGTGATAGTCGACGTGGGTCCGCGTGGCAAAGACCTCGACGGCCGTGAATCCCGCGGCGGCGACGGCGTCCAGGTGCCGGCGCTCGAGCCGCTCGCTGTGAAAAAGATGTGTCGAAACGCCGAAGCGCATGAACGACCGGCCGGCTATCGCAGCTCTTCGATGTGGGGTTGGAGCAGCTCGCCCAGGCGCCGGAATCGCTCGTCGCGCTGGAGCGTGTCGCGGACGTACCGGAGCGTCCGCGGCATGTACTGGATGTACACGGGGTTCTGCCGCGATGTGGTCTGATACCCGAACGTGCCGAGCGCCTTCAGGTTGCGCTGCAGCGCCATCTGGTCGAACCGGCGCCGGAAGACCTCCGTCTCGCTCGACCGCCCCTGGAGCGTCAGGAAGTAGGCGAGCAGCTCGTCGACGAGCGCGGGCGGCACGTCGACGTACGAGTCGCGCAGGAGCGACGCGAGGTCGTAGGTGTCGGGCCCGAGCCGGGCGTCCTGGAAGTCGATGAGGCACAGCCGCTCGTCGCGCCACATGAGGTTCCGGCTGTGGTAGTCGCGGTGACAGAGGACGCGCGCCTCCGACGCGAGCTCCGTGACCATGCGCGCGAACTCGGCGCCGAGGGCCTGGCGCTCCATGCCCGTGAGAAACGCGCCGCGGTACGCCTCGAGAAAGTGCTTGACGAAGAAGTTCAGCTCCCAGGTGAGCTTCTCGACGTCGAACGCGACGCCGTAGGCGGCGTACTTCCGGCTGGCCAGCTTCTTGCCGCGGCGCTGGATCACGTCGATGAACGTCACGGCCTGCACGTACAGCGCGGCGTGCTTGGCCGGCGGCGCCGCCCCGATGTGGGCCTGGAGCGTCACGTCGCCCAGGTCCTCGAGCGCCAGGACGCCCAGATCCCCCGCGTGCCCCAGAATCTGCGGCACGGGCACGGGCATCGCGTCGAAGAGGGCCGCCGTGTTGACGAACGTCAGCTTGTCGTAGTCGAACGGCACGGCGTGCACGGCCAGGACGAACGACTCGCCCACGGCAGGCAGGATCCGGAAGTAGCGGCGATCGGACGCGTCGCCCGTGAGCGGAATGATGCGGGCGTCGGTCACGCCGGAGCGTGTGAGGTACGCGGTGACGGCGCCCGGAATCGGCGACTCGCTCACGCGGAGAGTGTACGGGATCCCATAGGGAAGATCGCCACGCCGTCGTGGACCGCGGCGTCGTCGCCGGATCGCACGACGCCGGCCGGCACGACGACCGACCGCCGGATCCGCAGGCCGGCGGGCACCCTGACGGCGCCGGCCACGACGGAGTCCTCCACCTCGACGCCGGCGCCAACCCGCGCGCCCGGCCACACCACAGACCGGACGATCCGCGCGGAGGGGTCCAGCTCGGCGCCGGCCTCGACGAGGCTTCCGGCCGCGCCGGCCGCCGCCAAGGACAGCGCCGCCTGCCGGTAGTCCTCCGGCGTGCCGACGTCGACACAGGGCAGCGTCAGGCGCCAGCCGCGGATGCTGCCCGGCCGCCGCGTCATCGCGTCACGGTACACGCCCGACACCGACTCGGCCGGCGTGCCATCCGCGAGCGGCGCCAAGACTGCGTGACGGGCGACCTGAATTCCGATGAAGTGCCAGGTGCCCGCCGCCTGTCCGGCCGGGACGACGCCGGTGACGCGATCCTCGTCGTCCAGAACCAGGCCGTTGTAGTGACGGGGCGCCGGATTGGGCACGACCGCCATCGTGACGTCGGCGCCGGTCCGGGCGTGGGCCTCGACCATGGGCGCGAGCGGCAGGTCACAGAGCGTGTCGCCGTTCACGATCAGGAACGGATCCGAGTCGAGGAGATCCAGCGCGTGGCGCGGCCCGCCGGCCGAACCGAGGATCGGCTGCTCCCACGAGTACCGGATGCGGCACCCGAGGTGCCGGCCGTCGCCGAGGACGGCCGTGATCGTCTCGGGCCGATGGTGCAGGTTCACCACGACGTCCGTGATCGCCTGGCGGCCGAGCCAGTCGATCGCGCGCTCGACGAGCGTCGGTCCCGCGAGAGGCACCGCCGCCTTGGCGACGAGGCGCGTCAGCGGGTCGAGCCTCGTGCCGCGGCCGGCGGCGAGGACGAGGGCGTGCACGCCGGCCATCCGGCCGAAGCCTAGGGCTTGCGGACCTGGACGAGCAGCTCCTGGCCCGCGCGCCAGATAAAGAGCCGCGCGAGCCGGCCCGACGCGATGCGATCGAGCGCCGCGCGCACCTGGCTGACCGACGTGGTGGTCTCGTCGTTGACGGCGATGATCACGTCGCCCGGCCGGAGGCCGCCCTGCGCGGCCGCGCCACTCGGCTCGACCTCGCTCACGACCGCGCCGCCCCGGCCCGCCGGCAGCTCGAGCTGTCGCGCGATGGCCGGCGTGATCGTCTCGATGCGCATGTCGAGACCGGTGTCGCTCGGTGAGGCCGCGTCGGACGGCGCCTGGTTCTGCGTCACGAGCTGCTGCTCGGAGTCGAACTCGCCGATCCTGACGTTCAGCGTCATGGTCTTTCTGGCGCGAACGATCGTCACGGGCACCGTCGTGCCGGGCGCGGTCCGCGTCACCATGGAGACGAGGGTGGAGTTGTCGCGCACAAGCTTGCCGTTGAACTCGACGATGACGTCGCCGATCCGCAGCCCGGCCTTGTGGGCCGGTCCGCCTTCGTTCACCTGGGACACCGTGGCGCCCGACGCGCCCGGCAGGCCGAGGTCGCGCGCGTCTTCGCGCGTGATCGGCGTGCCCGACAGGCCCACGCCGATCAGGCCGCGGACCACCTTGCCCTTATGAAGCTGCGGCAAGATCTCCACGACGCTGTTGATCGGGATCGCGAAGCCGATACCGAGGTTGCCGCCTCCGATCTGGTCGCTCACGATCATGGTGTTGATGCCGACGACCTCGCCGCGCAGGTTGAGCAGCGGCCCGCCCGAGTTGCCCTGGTTGATGGCCGCGTCCGTCTGAATCATCTCCTCGGCGCGCCCGTCGATCGCGGTGGGCTGCAGGCGGCCGACGGCGCTCACGACGCCGACGGTCACCGTGTTCGACAGCCGGAACGGGTTGCCGATGGCCATCACCCAGTCGCCGGGGCCGAGCTTCGACGAGTCGCCGAACCTGGCGGCCACGAGCGGGTCCTCGGGGACCTTGGTGAGCTGAATCAGGGCCGAGTCGGTCAGGGGATCGCGGCCGACGAGCTTGGCCGGGAGCCAGGGCTCGCCGTCGGCCATGCCGGCGAGCTTCACCTCGATCGTCGAGGCGTCCTGCACGACGTGATTGTTGGTCAGGAGGAACCCGGCCTTGTCGATGATGAAGCCGCTGCCCGCCGCGGTCACGCGCTGCGCCGGCGCCGGCCGGCGGCCGCGGGGCGCCTCCGGGATGCCGAACGGCAGCTCGAGCACGCGCGCCGGCCGGAGGCTGGTCGTGCGGATGCTGACGACCGACGGGCTCGCCGCGTCGGCAATCCGCCGGAAGGTCGTGGCGTCGAAGGCCCCGTCAATCGGCGCGCTGTTGGTCGCCGGAATCGAAAGGTCGCCCGCCGACGAGAGCGGCGAGTACTCGAGCCGCGAGGCGATGACCATGCCCGCCACGAGCGAGGCCAGCGCAATCAGCAGTCCGTAGAACACAAGAGATCGTCGTGGTGCCATGAGTGTCCGTCTCCGTTGTGATCAGATCTACATCCTGGTCGCAATCTTGACAAGCGACGTCTGGCAGGGGCCCGTGACCTCCGCGGACCGGGCGCCCACCACCATGTTGATCTCCGTCCGCACGCCGAAGGTCTTCGTGTAAATGCCCGGTTCGATCGTGAACCCCGTGCCCGGGCAGAGCATCCGATCGTCGTGCGTCTCGTAGTCATCCATGTGCACGCCGTTGCCGTGCACTTCCTCGCCCAGGCTGTGGCCGGTGCGGTGGATGAACTGCTTGCCGTACCCGGCGGCCGCGATCACGTCGCGCGTGACCCGGTCCACTTCCCAGCCATGGACCGTCTCGCCGGCGGCCACCGCCGTCTTCACCTTTTTGACGCCGGCATCGCGCCCCTGGACGATCACCTCGAAGGCCCGTGCGATGTCGGGCGGCGGGTCGCCGGCAAACCCCGTCCACGTGATATCGGCGTACACGGCGCCCGGCCGGTCGAGCTTGCCCCAGAGGTCGAGGAGCAGGAGCTCGTTGGCCCGCACGGGGCGCGACGCGTCCCGCGTCGGCGCGTAGTGCGGATTGCCCGCGTTCTCCTGGGCCGCCACGATGGGCGGGGCGTCGGCCACCAGGCCGGCCTCACGGAACCAGCCCACCATCCGCTCCTGGATCTCGAACTCCGACAGCGCCTCGCCGGCCGACAGCCGCGCGCCGGCGAACTCGAACGCGCGGTCCTTGATCGCGTAGAGCTTCTCGGAGGCGGCCCGGTGCGTCGCGATCTGGTCCGCGTCCCAGGCCGCCTCGAACCGCTGCACAAGGTCGCCCGACGAGACGATCCGCATGCCGATCCGGCGGATGAAGTCCACCGTGCCGCCGTCCACGCGCGAGACGTACGGGATCGAGCACTCGGGCGAGAACTCCATCGCAATCACTTTCGATCCCCGAAGGGCTTCCGCCACGGCCTGCTCCAGCTCGAGCCGCCCGGCATACGTGTTCCGCCTGCCGGGCAGGGCGTCGAGCACGAACGGCTCGATGGCGTGCACCACCTTCTGAGGCGTCCCGGACGCCGGGACGAAGTAGTACCAGCGCCGCGTCGTGTGCTTGCCGCCGAGGCCCGCCAGCTTGACGGCGATCGGGTTGGAACCGTGGAAGTCGTAGAGCAGCCAGCCGTCGACGCCGTCAATCGCCAGGGTCTTCTGGATCGCAGGAATATCGAAGGACATCCCCGCAGTATACCGGCCTCGGCCTCACACTTCGCCGTTCCAGTCCTCGGGCTCGGCGGTTGTCGATCGGAACACCTCGAGGTGCCACTTGCCGCCGCCCCACGGCTCGATCACGTCGGCGGCGACCACGTCCACGAGGATCTCGGCGTACGACCGGTGCTCCGGATCGCGATCGAGGTGGTAGGCCTGGTCGTCCCACACGAAGCTCGGGTAGAGCAGCAGCATCAGAAACAGGTCGTAGCCGTCGTCGAGCACCTGGAGCTGGCCGACCGGGCGCTTCTGCGTGGAGTGATAGACGAGATACTTTTCCGCGCTGTGCGCGCGGATGTACCGCTTCAGCGTGAACTCCCGCGCGACGATGTCCTCGACGGCGATCTTCTTGTCCCAGCAGGCACGGCAGTACCGCTCGTCGCCGCGCGGCTCGGACACGTCCTTGCCGCCGCAAAGAGCGCAGCGGACGGACTCGGCGGACTTCCGGGGGGCCATGGGGGCGATTATATCGGGGGGCGCCGGATTACCGCACGGCGCCGCGCCGAAACGCGGCGGCGTAGGCGTGCTGGGCGTACTCCTTGAGCATCCGCCGCGTGGAGAATCGCGGCGTCACGGTCGCCATCGCCTGCTTCACCATCGTCATCCAGCGCCGCGGAGTGCCGCGCGCGTCCCGCGCGTAGAAGGCCGGCACCACCTCGGCTTCCAGGAGATCGAACAGCGCCTCCGCGTCGGCGCGATCGATCGCCGGAATCTCCGAGGCATCCGTCCGGCCGGCGACGAGCCAGCCGTTCGTGCCCGTGTAGCCCTCGGCCCACCACCCGTCGCCAATCGACAGGTGCAGGACGCCGTTCATGGACGCCTTCATGCCGCTCGTGCCGCTCGCCTCGAGGGGCTTCCGCGGCGTGTTCAGCCACACGTCGCAGCCCTGCACCAGGAGGTGGGCGACGTGAAGGTCGTAGTCGTCGATGAACGCGATGCGTCCGCCCAGCCGCGGGTCGATGGCGTGCCGGAAGACCGTCTGCAGGTGGTGTTTGCCCGCTTCGTCGGCCGGATGGGCCTTGCCGGCGAAGATGAACTGCACCGGGCGGCCGTCGGCGTTCACCAGGCGGATCAGCCGATCGACGTCGCGGAAGATGAGGTCGGGCCGCTTGTAGCCGGTGAACCGCCGGGCGAATCCAATCGTCAGCGCGTTCGGGTCGAGCATCGCACCCGAGGCCACCACGCGCGCCGCGCTCGCCTCGTCTCGCGTCCAGCGGAGCCGCGCCTCCTCCCGTACGAACTGGAAGAGCGCGTGCCGCAGCACCTGGCGTACGTCCCACAGCTCGTCGTCGGGGATGTCGAGGATGCGCGTCCAGAAGGCCGGATCCTCGTACTGCTCGCGCCAGGCGGGGCTCAGGTGGCGCTCGAGCAGGCGCCCGAGCTCGCCCGCGATCCACGAGGGCACGTGCACGCCGTTCGTGATCGTGGCAATCGGGCGATCGCCCGGCGCCAGGCCCGGCCAGAGCGGGCCGAACATCTCGCGCGCGACCGCGCCGTGGAGCTGGCTCACCGCGTTGATCGTGCCCGCCGAGCGCATGGCGAGCGCCGTCATGTTGAAGAGCGGCCCCTGGCCGGCGTCGTAGGTGCCCAGCGCGCGGAACTCCTCGGCGTGGTTCATCGAGCCCCACGTGCCGGCCAGGTGCTGCTCGACCAGGTGGAACGGGAAGGCATCGTGGCCGGCCGGCACGGGCGTATGCGTCGTGAAGACCGTCGTGCGGCGGACCTCGACGAGCGCGTCCTTCCAGGACTGACCCGCGGCCATCGCGTCCCGCAGCCGCTGGAGGACCACGAACGAGGCGTGACCTTCGTTCAGGTGCCAGACGGAGGGCTTCAGCCCGAGCGCGCGCAGCGCCAGCACGCCGCCCAGCCCGAGCACGATCTCCTGCTGCAGCCGGAGGTCGGGTCCGCCGCCGTACAGCCGCGCCGACAGCTCCCGGTCCCACGGCGCGTTCTGCGCGAGGTCCGTGTCGAGCAGCAGAATCCGGACGCGGCCGAGCCGGACCTCCCACACCTGCACCAGCACGGACCGCGTGCCGAGCGGCACGATGACGACGCAGGACTGATCGTCGGGCGTGCGGGCGTGTGCGATGGGCGCGTCGTCCCAGTCGATCGGCTCGTACTGTTCCTGTTGCCAGCCATCGGCCGACAGCCGCTGGCGGAAGTACCCCTGCGGATACATGAAGCCCACGCCGACGAGCGGCACGCCGAGGTCGCCTGCCTCCTTGCAGTGATCCCCGGCGAGGACGCCGAGACCGCCCGCGTAGATCGGCAGGGACGTGTGCACGGCGAACTCGGCGCAGAAGTAGGCCACCACCTCGTGCGGTTCGCTGCCGACGTGCTCCTGCCACCACGTCCGGGCCGCGGCCCCCGGCGCGCGGGCCAGGTCGCGCGCCGCCACGGCGGCGTCGTACAGCGCCAGGAAGGCCGGGTCTGCGGCCGCGCGCTCGAACATGCCGGGCGTGGGATTGCGGAGCATCTTCACCGGGTTGTGACGCGTCTGCCGCCACAGCTGATAGTCGAGCCGCCGGAACACCTCGCGCGTCGATGTCCAGGTCCAGGACAGATCGCGTGCGAGTTCCGGCAGGCGGGCGAGACGCGCGGGCAGGGTCGGGTGTGCTGCCATCAGGTCGTCATCGGGTCGTGGAAGGCGCCGGCGCGTCCGACGGGCAGGCGTCGGCCAGGCGCGCGAAGCGGCCGAGGTCGATGTTGCCGCCGGAGACCACCGCGACCACCTTGCGGTGTCCCGCGCGCGCGATGGTGGCCGACCGAGCGGCGGCGACGGCACAGGCGGCCGCGCCTTCCATGATCACGTGACAGCGCTCGGCGGCGAGCGTCATGGCGCGCGCCGCCTCGTCGAGCGGGACGACGATCGCGCCCGCGACGATCGGCTGGAGCAGCTCGAACATCGAGGGCAGGACGGACTGACCGCCGGCGCCGTCCACCCACGATCGGCTCCAGCCCTCGAAGCGCATGGCCCGGCCGGCCCGGAGCGACACGGACAGGGGCGCGGCGTTCTCGGGCTCGGCGGCGTAGAGCTTCGCGTCCGGCCGCAGCGCCTCGAGCACGCGGCCGATGCCGGCCAGGAGCCCGCCCCCGCCCATCGGGGCGACGACCGCGTCCACGTCGGGCAGCTCGTCCACGATCTCGAGGCCGATCGTGCCGTTGCCGCTGATGAAGTCGTCATCGTCGAACGGGTGGACGAAGCGGCCGGTCATCCGGCTCGACTGATGCGTTTCGACGGTCCGCCAGCACTCGTCGAAGGGCGCGCTCACGATGGTGGCGCCGAGCCGTTCGATGGCGGCGAGCTTGGTCGCCGGGGCGCCGTCCATCACCAGCACCGAGGCGGGCGCGCCGACCTCGCGGGCGGCCAGCGCGACGCCCTGCGCGGCGTTGCCGGCGCTGACCGTCCAGACGCCGGCGGCCCGCGCCTCGGGCGCGAGGCGCGACACGGCGTTCATGGCCCCGCGGATCTTGAAGGACCCGATGGGCTGGAAGACCTCGAGCTTCAGGAACACCTCGGGCACGCGCTGCCGGTCGAGCGGGTCGAGCCTGACGAGGGGCGTGCGCACCGCAGCCCGGTACACGCGATCGGCGGCGGCGCGGACGGTATCGAGCGAGACGGATCGCCTCATCCGCAACAACCGCCCATCCTAGCGGGCGGCGGCGCGCGCGGTCAATCGGCGGTAGACTACGCCGCTGAGGAGATCGCTCATGGCGTCGAAGATCAACCGGCGTGATTTCATGACGACGACCGCGACGGCGGGCCTCGTGGCGGCGGCGCGGCCCCTCGCGGCCGGATCGGGACCGGCCGTCATCGTCCAGGGCTCCAGCCGGCCCGTCGTCATTGCCTCCGCCAACGGCCACCGCTTTCGGAACGGCGGCCCGACGACCTGCGTCGAGACGGCCTTCGACAAGATGACGGCCGGCGAGGACGTCCTGGACTCGCTCATCGCCGGGGTGAACATCGTCGAGCTCGATCCGCTCGACGACAGCGTGGGCTTCGGCGGCCTGCCGAACGCGGATGGCGTCGTCCAGCTCGACTCGTGCTGCATGCACGGCCCGAAGAAGAAGGCCGGCGGCGTGGGCGCGCTCGAGGGCGTGAAGACGCCGTCGCTCGTGGCGCGGGCCGTCATGGAGCGGACGGACCATCACCTGCTCGTCGGCGCCGGCGCGCAGATCTTCGCGCGCAATCTCGGGTTCGAGATCGTCGCCGACCTCAACACGCCGAACTCGCGGGCCAAGTGGCTCGAGTGGAAGCAGCGGACGGACCCGCTGCACTACATCAAGGATCCCGAGGCGCGCGCCGCGGCCGAGCGCGAGGTGCTGATGGCGATGGTGGCCGAGGGCACGATCAACGAGAACCACCTCTACGGCACGATCAACTGCGACGGCGTCAACGCGCGCGGCGAGGTGTGCGGCGTGACGACGACGAGCGGCCTGGCCTGGAAGATTCCGGGCCGCCTGGGCGACTCGCCGATTCTGGGGGCCGGGCTCTACGTGGACGGCGAGGTGGGCGCGGCCGGATCCACGGGCCGTGGCGAGGCGAACCTCTACAATCTCTGTTCGTTCCTCATCGTCGAGGAGATGCGGCGCGGCGCGCATCCGAAGGACGCCGGCCTCGCGGCCTTGAAGCGCATCCGGGCCAACACCGTGCCGCGGCTCCAGAACCCGAAGGGCGAGCCGAACTTCGGCATCAGCTTCTACATCCTCAACCGCCGCGGCGAGCACGCCGGCGTCGGGATGTACGGCGGCGGATCCTACGCCGTCTGCGACGAGAAGGGCCCGCGCCTCGAACGGCTGGAGCCGCTCCTTCCGGGTAACGCCAGCGGCACGGGGGACTGAGGACCTGCGGACCGACGGACCGACCGGAGGACGCAGGACCCGGGACCGAGGACCGTCGGACCGACCGGCGGACCCAGGACCGCGGACCGGCGGCGCCTGGTCACTCCTTCCGACCGTACTTCTTCATCACCTCTCTCAACTCCTCCACCGGCAAGGCGCGAATCGTGCGGCCGCCGCTCGTCGTGTCCGTCGCCTTGAGGAGCGAGTTGTAGACAGCCTCTTCCGTGGCCTCGAGCGCCGCCTCGAACAGTCCCGACACCGCGTCGGTGGGAAGAATCGTCCGCGGCTGCGGACTCGCCTCGCCCGTCACGCGCAACGACCAATGCGTCGAGAACGCGATGGCGAAATCGCCGCTCCCGTTCGAGTAGCTCGACCCGGTGCGCGCCAGCGCGAAGATGGCCCGTGCCGCGAGCCGCTTGAGGTCGCGCGCGTCGAGCGGGGCGTCGGTCGCGACGACAATCATGCAGGAGCCGTCGGGAGAGATCGGGAAACTGGTGAACCGGGGAACTGGAGAACTGGTGAACGGGAGAACCGGAGCACCTCCGGCGCCGCGCCCGGGTCGCAGCTCGCGCCAGACCGGCACGCCGTCGATGACGAGCCGCCCGCCGTAGTTGGACTGCACGAGAACGCCCACCGTCCAGCGCGTCGGGTCCGTCCCGACGACGCGCGACGAGGTGCCGATGCCGCCCTTCCAGCCGAACGCAATCGTGCCCGTGCCCGCGCCGACGGCGCCCTCCTCGGCCGGCGACGTCCGCGCCGCGGCAATCGCCGCCAGCACGTCGTCTCGCGTCACGTGAAAGCCGCGAATGTCGTTGAGCGTGCCGTCGTTCGTCTCGCCCACCAGGCCGTTCACGGATCGCACGTTCTCGTTGCCCGGCTGGGCGATCGTCCACCGCACGACGGCGTCGAGCGCCGCGCCGACCGACAGCGTGTTGGTGAGGACGATCGGCGACTCGATCGTGCCGAGCTCGTCGACCTGCGTCGAGCCCGCGAGCTTGCCGAAGGCATTGCCGACGAACACCGCGCCCGGCACTTTCTCGCGAAACAGGTTGCCGCCGTGGGGCAGGATGACCGTCACGCCGGTACGGACCGTGTCGGCCCGGACGATCGTGCGATGTCCGACGGCAACCGCGGCGACGTCGGTGATGCCGTTGGCCGGTCCCGGCGTGCCGGCGCCCGGCGCGATGCCGATGTCCCGGGCGCGCGGGCGCGACTGGCCGGCGACCAGGGCCGTGCCCAGAATCAGGGCCGCGGCCGGCCACAATAGAAGCCCAGGCCTCATGCGCATTGCGCCATAATAGGCCCGCTTTCTCCAGAAGGAGTTCTTCCCATGAGACTCGGGACGCCTCGTCGAGTATGGGTGCTGTCGGGCATCGCGGCGGCCGTGCTGGCCTGGTCCACCTGGCCGCTTGCTGCGCAGGTCACGGCCAGGCGGCCGTTGACCTACGACGTGTTTGAGTCGTGGCGGTCGATCCAGGGCACCCGCCTGTCGGACGACGGCCAGTGGCTGGCGTACGCCCTGACCGCGCAGGCCGAAGACGGCGAGCTCATTGTCCGGAACTTCGCGAGCGGCCAGGAGCTGAAGCATCCGCGCGGCACGAGCCCGCAGTTCACCCGCGACGGCAAGTTCGTCATCTTCACGATCGTGCCGCCCAAGGCGGAGGACGAGGCCGAGCGCCAGAACCAGCCGGCGCAGCCGGCCGGCGGACCGGGCGAGGAGGGCCAGAACCAGGCGCAGAATCGCAATTCGCTCGGCATCATGGCGCTCCCCGGCGGCGAGGTGACCACCGTGCCGCAGATCAGTACGTTCCGCCTTCCCGAGATGTCGGCGGCGTGGGTGGCGTACCACAAAGGGCGCGCCGGCGGCGCCGGCCGCGGAGGTCGCGGCGCGGCCGGTCGAGGCGCGGGTGGTCGCGCCGGCGGCCGGACGGGCGAGCCACCGGCCGCGCAGAACCCGCCGGCGCAGACGCCGCCGGCCGGTCAGCCGGCGGCTCAGGGGCAGCAGGCCGGAGGTACGACCCCAGGGACGACCCCGGAGAAGCGCAAGGACCCGGGCAGCGACCTGATCGTGCGCAATCTCCAGACGGGGCAGGAGACGACGATTCCCGAGGTGACGGAGTACGCCTGGGATCGCAACGGCACGTGGCTCGTCTACACCGTGTCGTCGCCCGACGCGGCCAAGGACGGCGCCTTCGCGCGGCGCGTGGCCGACGGCACCGTGCGGACGCTCCACACGGGCAAGGGCAACTACAAGAGCCTCGCCTTCGACGAGGGCGGCACGCAACTGGCGTTTGTCTCCGACCAGGCGGAGTACGACAAGCCGGTCTCACCGTACCGGCTGTACTACTGGAGGCCGGGTGATGGCGGTCCGGCCACGGAGATCACCTCGGCCACCACGCGCGGCATGCCCCAGGGCATGGTGGTCGCCGACGCGGCGCCGCGATTCTCGGAAGACGGCCAGCGGCTGTACCTGGCCACGGCGCCGCCGCCACCGGCACCGGCCGACCCGAACGCGCGGCGCCCCGCGCCGATTCCGGTCGACGTCTGGACGCACCGCGATCCGATCATCCAGCCGATGCAGCGCGTCCGCGCGCCGCAGGAGCGGAACCGGAACTACCGCGCCGTCGTGCACCTCGGCGACCGGCGGTTCGTGCAGCTGGCCACGCCGGACCTGCCGACGGTCAACCCGGGCCCGGATCCCAATCGCACGCTCGGCACCTCGGACCTCGCGTACCGCCAGGAGATCTCCTGGGACACGACGTACAACGACGTGTACCTCATCGATCTCAAGACCGGCACGCGCCGCAAGGTGCTCGAGCACCACAACGGCGCGTCGTCGCTGTCCCCGGGCGGCAGGTACATCCTGTATTTCAGTTCGCAGAGCGGCGACTGGTTCACCTACCGCGTGAGCGACGGGATGCGGGTGAATCTGACCGAGCGCATCGACGCCAACTTCTGGCGCGAAGAGCACGACTCGCCGAGCCTGCCGCCGCCCTACGGATCGGCCGGCTGGACGACGGGCGACGGGAGCGTGATTCTCTACGACAAGTTCGACGTGTGGGAGATCAGGCCGGACGGGTCGGCGCCGCGCATGCTGACGGGCGGCGAGGGCCGGCGCCAGCAGCTCGTCTTCCGCTACCGGACGTTCGATCCCGACGAACGCGCGATCCCGCTCAACAGGCCGCTTCTTCTGACGACGACGAATGACGCGACGAAGGCGTCCGGATACTACCGGCTCACGCTGTCGGGATCGGCGCCCGCGTCGCTCGAGAAGCTCGTCATGGTGGACAAGGCGATGGGCGCGGCCACCAAGGCCAGAAACGCCGACGTCGTCGTCTTCACCCAGTCGCGGTTCGAGGAGTTCCCGGACCTTTGGGTGAGCGACACGACCTTCCGCAACCCGCGGAAGATCTCGAACGCCAACCCGCAGCAGACCGAGTTCGTCTGGGGCAGGTCGGAGCTCATCGAGTACATCAACGCCGACGGCAAGCGGCTGCGCGCCCTCCTCACGAAGCCCGATCCGTTCGACCCGTCGAAGAAGTACCCGATGATGGTCTACATCTACGAGGGCCTCTCGCAGGGGTTGCACGGCTACTCGGCGCCGAACGTGGGCACGAGCGTCAACGTCACGCGCTACGTGAGCAACGGCTACGTCGTGCTCCGGCCGGACATCGTCTACGACACCGGGTTCCCGGGCGAGAGCGCCGAGAAGTGCGTCATCCCGGCGGTCAATGCGGTCGTGGCGATGGGGTTCATCGATCCGAAGCGGATCGGGATTCAGGGCCATTCCTGGGGCGGCTACCAGATCACGCACCTCATCACGCGGACCGACCTGTTCGCCGCGGTCGAGGCCGGCGCGTCGGTGTCGAACATGATCAGCGCCTACGGCGGGATCCGCTGGGAGAGCGGCATGGTGCGGCAGTTCCAGTACGAGAGGACGCAGAGCCGCATCGGCGCGCCGCCGTGGGAGGCGCCCCTCAAGTTCATCGAGAATTCCCCGATCTTCTGGGTGGAGAAGATCAAGACGCCCTACCTGACGATCCACAACGACGCCGACGGCGCCGTGCCCTGGTACCAGGGCATCGAGTTCAACATGGCGATGCGCCGGCTGGGCAAGGAAGCCTACATGTTCAACTACAACGGCCAGGGACACGGTCTCTCGAATCGCGACTACATGAAGCACTGGACCGTGCACATGGACGAGTTCTTCGACCACTACCTGCTCGGCAAGCCGCGCCCGGAATGGATGGACAAGGGCGTGTCGTTCCTCGACCGGGGCACCCGCGACGTGAGCGGCCTGTTCAAGAAGGCCGTCGTGCCGCCGGCGACCGGAGGCAGGGGAGGGAAGTGAAACTGGTGAACTGGTGAACTGGTGAACTGGAGAACTGGGGAACTGGAGAAGGGGAGAACTGGGGAACTGGTGAACTGATCAATGGTCGTGCCTGTGCACCGAATGAGTCCGGCCGTGCCGCTGCCGTCGTATCAGACGGCCGGCGCGGCGGGCTTCGACCTGGCCTCGTCGGTTGACATGACGATCCAGCCGGGCGAGGTCGCGCTCGTGCCGACCGGGCTGGTGATGGAAATGCCGCGGGGCCATTTCCTCGGCGTGTTCGCGCGGAGCAGCACGCCGCTCAAGCGCGGGCTGATGGTCGCCAACGGCGTGGGCATCGTGGATTCGGACTACTGCGGGCCCGCCGACGAGATCAAAATCGAAGTCCTGAACTTCACGCAAGCCCCGGTGGACGTGCGTCGCGGCGATCGGCTGGCGCAGGGCGTCATCCTTGCCTGCGTGAGGGCGGAGTGGCGCGAAGAGGACGTCGTCGCGGCGGCCACACGCGGTGGATTCGGCTCGACGGGCGTGTAGCCGCGGCGCCGCGTCTGGGCGCGAGCCTCCCTACCAGATCCAGCGAACTTCGAGGCCCTTGCCTCCCGGGCTGGCGAGTGGCACGATGCCCCAGTCGCGCTTCCGGTGCCCCTTCGTGACCGCGTGACCCGTGGCGAGCCCGACGGCCGCGCCAAACACCACGTCGCTCATCCAGTGCTTCCGATCGCGCACGCGCGTCCACCCGACGTAGCCGGCGACGATGTAGGCCGGCGCGGCGGCTTTCCAGCCGAAGTGCGCGTGCAGGACGGACGCGGAGGCGAACGTCGCCGACGTGTGACCCGACGGAAACGCGTAGCGGCCGCCGCTCGGACGTCGCCGATCCACGGCGTACTTGAGGCCTGTCGTCAGCACGCCGTTCAGCGCCTGCACGCGCACGAGGTCGCTGCCGACGTGCGTCACGCGCGGCTGTCCGGCCAGCCGGCCGACCGCATACGTCGCCAGCGCGCCTCCGGCCTGCACCCAGCCGTCGCCCAGCCAGCGGCCGGCGACCGTGTAGCCGGCGTCGCCGGCGTCGGCGGCGCGCCGGGCCATGTCCGCGTCGGCGGCGTGCGCCGCGGCCGCGCCGCCGCCGCCCGCGGCGAGCACGATCGCCGTCGGCGCGCTGGGCAGGGCGCGAAGGTCGCGGCCCAGGTTCTGCAGCACCCGCGTGATCGGCCGGTCGTCGGGCCAGGGCGCCGACGGATCGGGTGCTTGGAAATGGGCGAGCCCGGCCGTCAGGACGAACGCGGCAACCGCGGACAACACGCGCGGAGGATACCAGGAATATCAGCGGAACGGCTCGCCCGCGAACCGGACGTCGCGGTACACGAGCGCGAGACCATCGGCTGGCATGACGATCGACACGTCGACTGAACGCGTATGGTTGACGCCCAGGTACGCGCCAACGTACCACTGCGCGGCCAGTCCGACGGCGCCGGCCAAGAACAGACCGAATGGACACGATTCGCGTCTCATCCCGAGCGATCGTACACGACGCCCGCGGGTGAATGGCCGCGGACCCGGCCGGGTTTTGGGGTAGCGTAGGTGGGGTTTGGCCTTCGTCGAGGAGCGGAAATGATCCGTGTCGGAGTGAATGTGCTGATGGCGGCGGTGCTGGTGCTGGCAGCGCCAGCCGCCGCGCGGGCGCAAGGCGCCCAGGTGTCGCTGCGCGGGACCGTCTCCGACACGGATGGCGTGGCGGTGACGGGCGCCATCATCCGGGTGCGCCACACGGCTACCGGCGCGGAAGTGGTCGTGTACCCCAACGTGCAGGGCGGGTTCACCGTCACACGCCTGGAGCCGGGTGAGTACACGGTTACCGTGACGCGCCTCGGATTCACGAGCGCCGTCCAGAGCGTCACCATCGCCCCGGGCGAGCCGGCCTCCGTGAAGATCGTCCTGGAGGTGAAGCCTTTGCCGCAGGCCGACCCCGGCGTGCCGGTCGTCGTCACGGGCGAGGACGTCAACCGCCTGCCGACGGCGTCGCGTCACGGCATCAACGCCGTCACGTTCCTGCCCGGCGTGAACTCGCCGGACGTCAACCGCCGGTCCACGATCAACGGCCTGACCGGTTCCTTTCTCACGGTCTCGTTCGACGGCGTGAACGCGAACGACAACCTCGGCAAGTCGACCGCGGGCCTCGCCACCGCGACGAACGTGCGGCAGGACGCGGCCGCGGACGTTGCCATAACGCTGACCGCGCCAGAGGCGGCGGGGCCCGGCGGCGCGGCAGTGGTGGCCTTTCGCACGCGGTCGGGCACCGACCGGTTTCTGGGCAGCGGGTACGACACGTTCCGCGTGCCGGCGTTCAGCGGTCCGGACTGGTTCGCGCGTAATGCCGGTCAGCCGAAGGTCGACGCCAGCCTTCACCAGATCGGCGTGCGCCAGGGCGGACCCGTGATCCTGCCGGGCCTGGCCGACGGGCGCGGACGAGCCTTTTTCTTCGTGAACTACGAGGAGCTGCACGACTCGGGCGCCGTGGCCCGGGTCCGGTCCGTTCTTACGCCGCTCGCCCAGAGCGGGGTCTTCCGCTATCCCGTCATCGTGAACGACGCCATGCAGATCCGCGAGGTCAATCTCTTCGCGCTCGCTGGCGCTGCGGGCGTCGGAGCGGCGCTCGACCCGACCGTGGCGGCCCTCCTCAATGACATCCGTGCGGCGACGGTTCTGGCCCAGGCGGGCGGGCGCGCCGTGAACGGACGGCTCTGGCAGAGCGCCGACCCCAACGTCCTGTCGTACGGGTGGCAGAGCCCGGCCAAGGACGTCGAGCGCCAGCCCGTGCTGCGGTTCGACCTCAACCTGTCGTCGGACCATCGCGTGAGCGTGACCTACAGCCGTGAATCGGTCGCCCGGGCCTGGGATCATCGGGCGGGGAGCGACCCGGCGTTTCCCGGGCTGCCGAACGCGGCCGGGCTGACGTCCGCGCGGCCGCTCGTTGGCGCGTCCGTGCGCTCCGCGATCACGTCCGCCATCCTGAACGAGTTCACGTTCGGCGCGCGGTGGGGCCAGACGCTGGCGGGAAGCGCCGGCACCAGCGGACGAACCACGTTCGGTCGGTCCGACGGCTACGCCCTCGCCCTCGGCCCGGGTCTGACCGACTGGCACGCGGCCAACGGCACGTCCACGTCCAGCGCGGGCACGTGGAACATCGCCAACACCGTGCGCTGGCAGAAGGGCGGTCATCAGTTTTCGTTTGGCGGTGCGATCCACCTGGGCCGCGCGTCGATCGCCCGCGGTCAGATGGCGCCCACCATCACGTTTGGCGTCGAGGACGTCGATCCGGCGCTCGCGTTCTTCACGCTGGCAAACATGCCCGGCTCGTCGCCGGATCAGCGGGCCCGGGCGGCGTCCCTCTTCGCGCTGCTCACCGGGCGCGTCAGCGGCATCGGCGGGTTCGCCGCGCGGAACGAGGCGTCGAATACCTACGAACTCTTCGGCCCGCGCACGGTGACCGGCCGGCAGACGGAGTATGCGCTGTTCGCGCAAGACGACTGGCACCCGGCCAAGGCGGTGACGATCACGGCGGGCGTGCGCTGGACCGTCCAGATGCCGTTCACTTCGGACTCTGACGCCCTGGCGACCACGACGCCGGCCGGCGTCTGCGGCGTGTCCGGGATCGGCCCGAGCGGCGTGTGCCGCTTCAACCAGCCGGGCATCGTGGACGGGGACAAGACGTCGTTCCGGCGGTTCGCGCCGGGCACGCGCGCCTGGGGCATCCGGTGGAACAACGTCGCGCCGTCGGCGAGCCTGGCCTGGCGGCCCGGCGCGGAGGATGGGTGGCTCCGCGCCGCGTTCGGCGACCCGGAAGTGGCCACGTTCCGGCTGGGCTACGCCGAGGCGTTCGCGCGCGAAGGCATGGGGCTCTACCTCGAGCAGATGGCCCTTAACGCGGGCGGCGTGCTGAATCTCAGCCGCAGCGCCGCGACCGGTACGTTGATTCCGGAGGGTGAGGCGGCCCCGATCTTCTTGCAGGAGCGCAGCCGCCTGGCCCTCGGCCCGGTTCCCGCGTCAACGGTGTTCCCGCTGGAGATCCGGCCCGGCCGCGTGGACGACATCGGGGCCTTTGCGCCCGCGATCGACCTCGCGCACGCGCGCACGCTCACGGCCAGCTTCCTCCGCTCGATCGGGCCCGAGACGTCGGCGGAGGTCCGCTGGATCGGCACGCTCGGCCGGTCGCTCTGGACGCCCGAAGACTACAACTACCTCAACATCATCGACAACAACTTCTTCAGCGAGTTCCGGCTCGCCATGGTGAACCTCGAGAAGAACCTGGCGGCCGGCCGGGGCGCGACGTTCGCCTACTTCGGGCCCGGCACCGGCACCTCACCGCTGCCGATCTTCCTGGCCTACCTCACGGGCCAGCCCATTGCGGGCGCCGGCGACGCGGCGCTCTACACGGGCGTCGATTGGACGAACCCGGCGCTCGTCTCCCGACTGGCGCTCCAGAGCGCGGATCCGTACGGCGCGGCGCGCGACCTCGACGGCAACGCCCGGCGCCGCGCGAATGCGGCGGCCGCCGGCCTGCCCGCCAATAGTTTCGTACTCAATCCGGACGCGGGCCGGGTCAGCGTGTACGACAGCCGTGGCTCGAGCCGGCACGATGCGATCCAGGTCGAGGTCCGGCGCCACCTCCCCGGCGGCCTGCAGGCCACCGGCAGCTATCAGTACGCGTGGGCGTCGGCGTCGAAGTATTTCGGGCCGAGGTACGGCTACGTCACGGATCCGGTGGGCACGGTGCGGCACGCCATCAAGGCGCAGTGGGCCTGGACGCTGCCCATCGGCCGTGACCGGCTGGTGGGCCGCGGCATGTCGCCGGCCCTCGACGCCATCGTCGGCGGATGGTCCGTCAGCGGAGTCGCCCGGATTCAGGCGCGGACCATCGACTTCGGCAACGTCCGGCTCGTCGGCATGACGCGCGCCCAGCTCGAAAAGGAGTATCGCGTGCGCGTCGGGCCGGACCCGTTCAATCCGGGCCGTGAGATCGTCACGTTCCTGCCGGCCGACATCGTTCTGAACACACAGCGCGCGTTCAACGTGGACGCGACCTCGCCGACGGGCTATTCGGCGCTCGGCGTGCCGGAAGGCCGCTACCTCGCGCCGGCCAACGATCCCACGTGCGTTCAGCTCGGACCGGGCGACTGCGCACCCCGCACGCACATCGTGCAGGCGCCGTGGTTCAGCCGCGTCGACGTGAGCGTGGCCAAGCGGATCCAGACGCGCGGGCGCGTGAACGTCGAGGTCAGGCTGGACATCTTCAACCTGCTCGACCAGATCAACTTCACCCCAGGGGCCAGTCCGGGCGCGGGCCCCGCGATCTTCCAGGCCACGTCGGCCTACCGGGATCTCGACACGTACGATCCCGGCGGCCGCCTCGGACAGCTCGCCCTCCGCGTGCGCTGGTAAGGGAAAACGACCTCGGAGGTCGTTTTCTATTTCAGCGCGGCCTCGGCGCGCGCGAGCGCATCCTTCACCGCGGCCTGCAGGGCCGGTGTCGGCCGGAGGTCGGCTTCCTGCAGGGCCTCGAACAGGCCTTGCAGCGGTTGAAGGGCGTCGGCGATGGCGCGGTCCGACGGGCGCTCGGCCCGCGCCGCGGCGAGCCGCCGCAGCGCGCCGTCCACCGCCTTCGACAGCGTGAACTGCAGCGTCAGGTCGGCGGCCGGCGTCCGCACGCGTGGGTCGAGCCGCACGACCACCGGCTGGCGGTAGCTCTTGCCGTCCAGGGTCAGCCGCACCTGGAACGTGCCGGGCAGAACGAACAGGCCGCGCGGCGTGACAGGCGTGTTCGCGGCCACCGCCGCGATCGGATAGCCGCGCCGATCGGCCGGCGGCGGCGCGTGGCGCACGTCCCAGACGAACCGATGGAGGCCGGGTGACGCGCCGAGGCGCATTGGCGGCCGGATCCAGTAGTCCGGGATGTTGCGGCCCTCGACGGGCGGCTCGGCCGGGTCGTCGCTCGAGTACCGTCGAATCGTCTCGCCGGTAGCCGGGTCCACGATCTCGAGCGTCACGGGACCGGACGTGCCCGCGCCAATGAGGTACGTCAGCACGACGCCGTCCGGCGGGTTGGGGGCCGCCGGTTCGTCCGGCGGGAGCGGCGTGTCGGTGTTCTTGTTCCAGCGGAACCGCCAGGCGATGCCCGGCCGGAAGAGATAGGCCGGCTGCCGGGCGATGTCGGACGTGATCTGCCGGAGCGGCGTGATGTCGTCGAGGATCCAGAACCCCCGGCCGTGCGTGCCCGCCACGAGGTCGGCGTCCTTGATGACGATGTCGCGGACGGACGTGGCCGGCATGTTCAGCCGCAGCGACTGCCAGCTCTCGCCGTCGTCGAACGACACGGACACGTGCCGCTCGCTCGCCGCGAAGAGCAGGCCGCGGCGCTGGGGATCTTCCCGGACGGCGTTGATCGGCGCGCCGTCGGGGAGGCCGCGCACGATCTCCGTCCACGTCGCACCGCCGTCCTTCGTGCGATAGATATGCGGGCGGAGGTCGTCCAGCCGCAGCGCGTTGACGGCGGCGTAGGCCGTGTTCACGTCGAAGTGCGAGGCCTCAAGGAGCGACACCTTGGCCCACGGCACGAGCGCCGGCGGCGAGACGTCCGTCCAGCGCGTGCCGCCGCTTCGCGTCACGTAGATCAGGCCGTCGTCCGTGCCGGCCCAGATCACGGTCGGGTCGATGGGGGAGGGCGCGATGGTGTAAATCACGCCGCGCCGCGTGGGCTGCGCGCTGGGCGCCGATCGGTAGACGCCCACGCTCGCCGGCACCTCCCAGGTTTCACGGGCCAGGTCCGGGCTGACCTCGGTCCAGGTCTGCCCGCCGGTCGTGGTCTTCCACAGGGTGTTGGCGGCGAAGAACAGCGTACGTGGATCGGTCGGCGAGAAGAGCACGGGCGCTGTGCGGAGGACCCGGTAGCCGGGCGGCCGGGGCGGCGCGACCGACTGCCGTTGGCCGGTGCGCCGGTCGAACCTCGAAACCTTCCCGCCGTACACGATATCCGGATCGGTCGGATCCGGCGCGACGTAGCCGTACTCCTCCACGCCGACGGGCGCCCACTCGCGCACCGTGATCTGGCCCCAGTCGCCCCGGCTCGCAACGCAGGCCGATCCGCTTTCCTGCTGGCCCCCGCACACGCGGTAGGGAAACGCGCTGTCGGTGCTCACGTGGTAGAACTGCGCGGTCGGCTGGTTGTACCAGGAACTCCACGTCTCGCCGCCGTTCACCGTGACGATGGCGCCCTGATCCGCCGTCAGGATCATCACGTCCGGGGTGTTCGGGTTGATCCAGATCTTCTGATAGTCGTCGCCGCCCGGCGCGCCGCGAATGGCGGTGAACGTCCGGCCGCCGTCCGTCGATCGCCACGTCACGATCGTCGGCACGTACACGATGTCGGGGTTGGTGGGATGGACGCGGATGTCGGCCGCATCGTTCGGCCGCGCCACGAGCCGCGGGTCGGCGTTCACGCGCGACCAGCTCTCGCCGGCGTCATCGGATCGGAAGATGCCGCCGTTCCGCCCGGCATCGACCACGGCGAAGAGCCGCGTGCGGAGGTTCGGCGCGACCGTGACGCCAATCCGGCCGAGACCCTCGGCAAACGTGGGCAGCCCGCGCGTGAGCGGCCGCCAGGTCGTGCCGCCGTCGGTGGACTTGAAGAGGCCGCTCCCGGGGCCGGTCCACGCCGCGTTTTCCCACGGGCCCTGTCGCGCTTCCCAGAGGGCCGCGTACACGGTGTTCGGATCCACGGGGTCGAGTGCGACGTCGATGCCGCCCGTGTTCTCGTCCCGGTAGAGCACGCGCTCGAACGTCTGCGCCCCGTCCGTCGATCGGAAGATGCCGCGCACGGTGTTCGGACCGTACGGGTGCCCGAGCACGGCGACGAACAACCGGTCCGGGTTCTGCGGGTCCACGACGATGTCGGGAATCTGCTGCCCGTCGCGGAGGCCGAGGTGCGTCCACGTGCGGCCCGCGTCTGTGGACTTGTAGATGCCGTCGCCCGTCGAGAGGTCGGGCCGCTGCATGCCTTCGCCGCTCCCGACGTACATCACGTTCGGGTTCGACGGCGCGACGGCAATCGCGCCAATCGATCCCGTCGGCTGGTCGTCGAAGACGGGGCGCCACGTGCGGCCGTAGTCGGTCGTCTTCCACACGCCGCCGTTCACGACGCCGATGTAGAACACGTTCGGCTGAGACGGGACGCCGCTGACGGCCTTCGTGCGCCCGCCCCGGAACGGTCCGATGTTCCGCCACGCGAGCGCCTCGAAGAGCGCCGGATCGAACGACGTCGTCTGGGACCGACCTGTCGTCGAGACGGCCGTCGCGGCCGCGAGAGCGAGAGCGAGTCCGGTGATCGTGCGAGACATGGCCTAAGGATAGCCTCGCGTGCGCTATTCTCGGCGGCGCCGATTTCGGCCTGCGTGTCTGGGACGCCCTGGCGCGACTCGCAGCTGTCGATGCGCCGTGACGCGGCCGGCATGTTGCGCGATCTCCTCCGGGTCCGCGCGCGGATCCGGCGCGGCGGCCTCACGTCCTGATTCGCTTGCGCGGCGTCTGGCCCCGATGCGAGAATGCCGGGGCCGAAAGCGCGTCCTCTCGGCTGGAGTGGTTCCCATGAAGCGAGTTCAAGTGGTGTGTGCGGCGGCGCTCGTGATGATGGCCGTGGCGGGCGGCGCCTGGCAGGGGCAGAGCGGGGCGGATCGGCTGACGCCCGAGGTGTTCGCGGGCATGCAGGTCCGGAGTATCGGTCCCGCGCTCGTCACCGGCCGCGTCGTCGACATCGAGATCGACCCGAAGAATCCGAGCACGTGGTACGTGGCCTCCGCGTTCGGCGGCTTGTGGAAGACGGTCAACCGCGGCATCACGTTCGACCAGATCTTTCCGCGCTCGGGCTTCGTCGAGGCGTTCAGCCTCTGCTGCGTCGTCGTCGATCCGAAGGACTCGAACGTGGTCTGGCTCGGCACTGGCGAGAACGCCAGCCAGCGGAGCGCGCACTTCGGCACCGGCGTCTACAAGTCGACCGACGCCGGCAAGACGTGGAACCTCGTCGGCCTCGAGCACTCCGAGCATATCGGCAAGATCCTGATCGACCCGCGCAACTCCAACGTCGTCTACGTCGCCTCGCAGGGCCCGCTCTTCTCGGCCGGCGGCGACCGCGGCCTGTACAAGACCACGGACGGCGGCGCGACCTGGACCCGCATTCTCCACATCAACGACGACACCGGTGTGAGCGACATCGTGTTCGATCCGAAGAACCCGGACATGATCTTCGCCGGCACCTATCAGCGGCGCCGTCACGTGGGGCAGATGATCGGCGGCGGGCCCGACGGCGGCATCTGGAAGACGACCAACGCCGGCAAGACCTGGACCAAGCTCACGGCGGGCCTGCCGCCCGGCGAGGTCGGTCGCATCGCGCTCGCCGTGGACCCGAAGAAGCCGGGGCGCGTCTACGCGCTGATTGACGCGAAGGGCGCGGGCGGCGGACGCGGCGGCGGCGGAGTCGCGGGCGCGGGCGGCGCGGCTGGCGCCGGCGCGGCGCGCGGTGGAGATCCGGCCGCGCGTGGTGGCGGCGGCGGGGCGGGCGGACAGGCCGGTGCGGCCGGTCGCGGGGCCGGGGCGGGCCGGGGCGGCGAAGCGGCCGCGGCGGCGCCGGGCGCACCGCCACCCCTGCCGCCGGCGCCGACGCCCGACGACGGCATCGGCTTCTACAAGTCGGACGAGTGGGGCGCCAACTGGACGCGCATGAGCACGTACCGCGGCGGCGGGCCCGCCTACTACAGCGAGATCTTCGTCGACCCGCGGCATCCCGACACGATCTGGGCCGTCAACACGAATTTCCAGTGGTCGCGCGACGCCGGCCGCACCTGGCAGAACATCGGCATCGAGACGAGCACGGCGCGACTCGGCCAGGGCCAGGGATCGTTCAACGTCCACGTCGATCATCATGAAGTCGCGTTCGACCCGACCGATCCCAGCCACATTCTGATCGGCAACGACGGCGGCGTGTACGAGACGTACGACGATGGCAAGACGTGGCGCATGTTCGCCAACCTGCCGATCACGCAGTACTACCGCGTGGGCATCGGCAACGAGCTGCCGTTCTACACGGTCTGCGGCGGCACGCAGGACAACTTCTCCATGTGCGGGCCGTCGCGCACCTCGCACGCGCTCGGCATCCGCACGAGCGACTGGTACCTGATCCGCGGCGGCGACGGCTTCCAGTCGCGGCCGGATCCCGAGGATCCGAACATCGTGTACGCGACGTCGCAGAGCGGCGGGCTGGCGCGGTTCGACCGGCGCACCGGCCGCGCGACCGGCCTGAATCCGACGAGCGGCCGCGGCGGCGGCGGGGGCGGTGACGAGATGGCGGCACAGCCGCCCCAGCCCCCGCAGGGGCCCCCGGGCGGCGCGGGCGCGCAGGGCGGCGCCGGGGCCCAGGGTGGCGCCGGGGCCCAGGGCGGCCGCGGGCAGGGCGGCGGCCGTGGCGGTGGCGGCGGCGACCGCGTGAACTGGGACGCGCCTTACATCATCAGCCCGCACTCACACACGCGGCTGTACTGGGCGAGCAACTACGTCTACCGGTCCGACGACCGGGGCGACACCTGGATGCGCATCAGCCCGGACCTCTCGCGCAACCTCAACCGGGCGGAGATTCCGTTCATGGGCCGCGTCTGGCCGCCGGGATCCATCGCGCTCCACGAGTCCACGACGCCGCTCTCGAACATCGTGTCGATCGACGAGTCGCCGCTGATGGAAGGCCTCATCTACGTCGGCACGGACGATGGCCTCCTGCAGGTGACCGAGGACGGGGGCAGGAACTGGCGCCGGGTCGAGGACTTCCCGGGCGTCGCCAAGTGGGCGTACGTCGCCGACGTCTTCGCCTCGCCGCGCGACTCGAACGTCGTCTTTGCGGCCCTCAACAACTGGCAGCGCGGCGACTACCAGCCCTACCTCGTCCGGAGCAACGACCGCGGCCGGACCTGGACGAACATCACGGGCACCCTGCCGGCCAAGCACAACACCTGGGCCATCGCGCAGGATCACCTGAACGGCGACCTCCTCTTCACGGGCACGGAGTTCGGCCTGTTCTTCACCGTGGACGGCGGCCGGCGTTGGGTGCAGCTGCGCGGCGGCATGCCGCCCACGCAGGTGCGCGACCTCCAGCTCCAGAAGCGCGAGAGTGACGTCGTCATGGCGACCTTCGGCAACAGCTTCTGGATCCTGGACGACTACGGTCCGCTCCGCGAGGTGTCGGCCCAGACGATGGGCGAGGACGCACGGCTCTTCCCGCTGCGGCGCGCCTATCAGTTCACGCCGTGGGGTGTCACCGATGCCGGGTCGGCCGGACTGGCGACGCTCAGCGGCAACTACACGACGCCCAATCCGCCGTTCGGCGCGGTGCTCACGTATCACGTCCGTGAAACGCTGCCGGACGACGCGCGGCTCGTGATCAACATCCTGGACGACCAGGGCCGGCAGGTGCGCCGCCTCGACGTGAACAAGACGGCGGGCCTGCACCGCGTCGCCTGGAACCTGCGCGAGGATCCGCCGCCGCCGGCGGCGGGCGCGCCGGCCGGGCCCGCCGGCCGTGGCGGCGGCGCGGGCGGCGGCGGATTCGGCGGCCGCGGCGGTGGCGCCGCCGGACCGGCGGCCGATCCGGGCCGCTACCGCGCGGTCCTCGGCAGGCTCGTCGGTGAGACCTTTACGGCGATCGGGCCGGCCCAGACCTTCCAGGTCGCGGATCTGCCCGAGCGCAACTACCAGCTCTATCGATAGGCGGAGGCACAGCGTCATGACCCGCACCAAGATGCTCTTCGTGTCGGCGCTCCTCGTCCTGACCGTGGCGGTCGGGCTGGGGCAGGTCCAGGGCCCGGCGGCCGACCGGCTCACGGCCGAGATCTTCGATGGCTTCGCGCTCCGGGGCATCGGCCCGACGCTCACCACGGGCCGCATCGCCGACTTCGACGTCGATCCGAAGAACCCGAGCGTGTACTACGTTGCGGCCGCGGCCGGCGGGCTCTGGAAGAGCACGAACCGCGGCATCGACTTTACGCCCATCTTCGACCGCGGGGGGGCCTTCAATCTCTGCTGCGTCAAGGTCGATCCGAAGAACTCCAACGTCGTCTGGCTCGGCACGGGCGAGAACTCCAACCCGCGGAGTTCGATGTTCGGCGACGGCATCTACAAATCCACCGACGCGGGCGCGACGTGGACGCGCGTGGGACTGCCGACGTCCGAGCACATCGGCAACATCCAGATCGATCCGCGCGACTCGAACGTCGTCTACGTCGCCTCGCAGGGCCCGCTCTGGTCGGCGGGCGGCGAGCGCGGCATCTACAAGACGTCGGATGGCGGCAAGACGTGGCAGGGGATCCTGCAGATCAGTCCGGACACCGGCGGCAACGAGATCCTGATCGATCCGGCCAATCCCGACGTGCTGTACGCCGCGCTGTGGCAGCGCCGGCGGGCGACCGGGCAGTTCGTGGGCGGCGGGCCGGAGAGCGGCATCTACAAGTCGACGAACGCCGGCAGGACCTGGACGCGGCTCGCGGCCGGGCTGCCGAAGGGCGACATGGGCCGCATTAATCTGGGCGTCGACGGGCGCGTGAAGCCGACGCGCGTCTACGCGATGATCGAGGCGCTGGCGGCCGAGCGCGGCTTCTACCGATCGGACGACGCCGGCGCGACGTGGGCGCGGGTGGGACGACGCGCGCCGGCGGCGGGCGGCCGTGGCGGGTTTGGCGGCCGCGCGGGCGGCGGCGGCGCGGGCGCGCGTGGCGGCGGGGGTGGCGACGACCCGCCGGAGCTGCCCGAGCAGCCGGCCCAGGGCGACTGGTTCATGAACGCCGATCCCGGCTACTACAACGAAATCTTTGTCGACCCCGTCCGCCCGGACAACGTCTGGGCTGTGAGCACCAACCTCGAACGGAGCGAAGACGGCGGGCGGACATGGCGTACCCACCCGACGCCGGGCGTGCACGTCGATCATCACGTCATCTGGTTCAACACGGCCGACCGCAACCACATCGTGCTTGGCAACGACGGCGGTCTCTACGAGAGCTGGGACGAGGGCCGCACGTGGCGGCACTTCATCAACCTGCCCGTCACGCAGTTCTACCGCGTGTCCGTGGACCACATGAAGCCGTTCTACAACGTCTGCGGCGGATCGCAGGACAACGGGTCGATGTGCGGGCCGCACCGATCGCAGAACAGCGTCGGCATCCGCACGAGCGACTGGTACCGGTCGGGCGGCGGCGACGGCTTCACGACGCGGAGCGACTGGGCGGACCCGATGATCACGTACGCCACGTCGCAGAACGGCAGCCTCACGCGGCTCGACCTCCGGACGGGCCAGTCGACCGGCATCCGGCCGAACCCGACGAACGCCCGCGCCATGGACGGCAGCCCGCTGCCCGTGGATCAGGGCGGCGGCGGCCGCGGGGGCGGGCGCGGCGGATTCTCGAACGAGCGCGCCAACTGGGACGCGCCCTACTTCGTGAGCCCGCACAACCCGATGCGGCTGTACTGGGGCACGAACTACCTCTACCGCACCGACGACCGCGGCGAGTCGTGGACGCGTCTCGGCGGCGACCTCTCGCGCAACCTCGACCCGGTCGAGATTCCCATCATGGGCAAGCTGTGGAACCCGCAGACGACCGTGTCGTGGAACCGCGCGACGACGGCCCTCAGCAACATCGTGACCGTCGACGAATCGCCGCTCCTCGAGGGTCTGCTGTACGTCGGCACGGATGACGGGCTCCTGCAGGTCTCCGAGAACGGCGGCAAGACGTGGCGCCGGGTCGAGTCGTTCCCGGGCGTGCCGGCCGGGACGTACGTCTCTGACGTCTTCGCGTCGGCGCGCGACGCGAACGTCCTGTTCGTCTCGTTCAACAACTGGCAGCGTGGCGACTACAAGCCGTACCTCCTGAAGAGCACGGATCGCGGGCGCACGTTCACATCGGTGGCCGGCAACATGCCGGACCGGCAGCCGATCTGGGCCGTCGTGCAGGACCACGTGAACGGCGATCTGCTGTTCGTCGGGACCGAGTTTGCGCTCTTCTTCTCGCCCGACGGCGGCCAGCGGTGGGCGCAGCTCAGGGGCGGCCTGCCCGTGGCGCAGGTGCGTGACCTGGACGTGCAGAAGCGCGAGACCGACCTCGTGCTCGGAACCTTCGGGCGAGGCTTCTACGTGCTCGACGACTACAGCGCGCTCCGAGAGGTGTCGGCGGCGACGCTGGCCGAAGAGGCGCGGCTCCTGCCGCTCCGCGGCGCGTACCAGTTCCCGGTGCTGACGCAGTACCGGGCGTCCGGCGACGACTGGACGGCGCCCAATCCGCCCTACGGCGCCGTGTTCACCTACCACGTGCGGCAGACCTACCCGGCCGACACCCGGCTGGTGCTGACGATCGCCGATCCCACCGGGCGCCAGGTGCGCCGCCTCGAGCTCGACAAGACGGCCGGGCTCCGGCGCGTCGCGTGGAACCTGACGGCCGATCCGCCGGCGCCGCCGGCGGGCGCGCCCGACCCGGCGGCGGGCCGCGGCGGCCGTGGCGGCGGCGGGTTCGGCGGCCGCGGCGGCGGAGGCGGCGGCGCGCCGGTCGCGCCGGGCCGCTTCATTGCCACGCTCGGCAAGATGACCGGCGAGACCGTGACGCCCATCGGACCGGCACAGGCGTTCGTGGTGACGGCGCTCGAAGGCAAGAGGGACTGACTGAGTTAATGAGGCAATGCGGCAGTGGGGCAATGCCGCAGTGGGGCAGTGCCGCAATGGGGCAGTGAGTGCAATGAGGTAATGGCCGCAATGAGGCAATGGCCTGCAGTGGAACGATGAGGCGGCGCCACTACCTGATTGCCTTATTAGCGCTTTTCAGCCATTGCCTCATTGCCTCATTGCCCCATTGCCCCATTAACACGACCCGGGCCCAGACGCCTTCTGTCCATGAGGTCTACGCGGTCCGGTTTGCCGTCCTTCCCGCCTATCCGATCTCCTCGCTGATCCTCGGCGCCGAAAAGGGCAAGACGCTCGATCTCGCGATGATGGCCTGGGCCATCCGCGATCGCGGCGGCCGGATCGTGCTGGTGGACGCGGGCTTCTACCGGCCGAAGTTCCTCGAGCGCTGGAAGCCCCGCGGGCACGTCCTGCCCTCGGACGCGGTGGCCCGCGCGTTCGGCGTGACGCCGGCGAGCGTCACCGACATCGTCATCTCGCACATTCACTGGGACCACGCCGACGGCGCGGATCTCTTTCCGCGCGCGCGCGTGTGGCTGCAGCGGGAGGAGTACGGACATTACGTCGGAGAGAACGGCGCTGCAGCCGATCGCGCGATCGATCCGGACGTGGCGAAGATGCTCTTCGACCTGAACGCGGCCGGGCGCGTGCGGCTGGTTGACGGCGACGACCAGGAGATCCTGCCCGGCATCCGGGTATATACGGGCGGCAAGCATACGTGGGCGTCGCAGTACGTCGGCGTCGAGACGCGCAAGGGCCGGGTCGTGCTCGCCTCCGATAACGCGTACCTCTACCAGAACCTCGTCGAGCGCATCCCCATCGCGCAGACGCTCGACGCGGCCTCGAACCTCGCCGCCCAGGCGCGCATGCTTCGGCTGGCCGCGACGCCCGACCTCGTCGTGCCCGGACATGACCCGGCCGTCTTCAGCCGGTTTCCGATGGTCAGGGAGAATACCGTCAGAATTGATTGAGGTTAATGGGGCAGTGGGGCAATGCGGCAATGGGGCAATGGCTGCAATGGGTGAATGAGCCAATGGGCAAATGGGGCCATGCAACCCGCCGCGGCTCATTCGGTCATGGCCCCCTGCCGGACCATTCCCGCGTTGCGACCATTGCCCCATTTCGAGCGTTTCCCTATTGCTTTCACTGCCGCATTGCCCCACTGCCGCATTGCCCCATTGCCGCATTGCCCCATTGCCCCACTGCCGCATTTCCCCCATTGCAGCCATTGCCGCATTGCCTCATTGCCCCATTGCCTCATTAACAAGCGTCGTCATGGCCCGAACCACCGTGCCCGCGGCGGCGTCTTGTAGGTGAGACCGGATGACTGAGTTCGTCGATCGGCTGGCCGGTCCGCTCGTCGGCGCGGACGAGGCGCTGGCGCGGGAGTTCGAGGCCCGGCTGGCCGATTCGTCGGCGCTGGCGGTGCGCGTCGCGTGGAGCGTCCTGCGCCACCAGCAGGACGCCGAGGACGTGGCGCAGGAGGCGTTCGCGCGGGCCCATCGGCGCTTCCGGGATCTGCGTGACCGGGAGAAGTTCCGCGCGTGGCTCGTCCGGATGACCTGGCGCCTGGCGCTGGACCATCGCCGGGCCGACCGGCGCCGGGCAGCTCGCGAGGGGCTGGCGATGGCAGGGGAGCCGGTGGCGACCGACGCCGACACGGCCATCGCCCGCGAGCGGGCCGAGCGGCTCTGGCGCGCGATTGACCGGCTGCCGGAGAAGCTCCGCGTGGTGATCATCGTGGCCGCGATCGAGGAGCACGGCGTCAGGCACGCCGCGCGGCTGCTCGCCCTGCCGGAGGGCACCGTGAAGTCGCGTCTGTTCGAAGCGAGGAAGAAGCTGCAGGAGATGCTGGGATGAAAGCGCGAGACGACGGGCCGGACGTGCTGGACGAGCTTCGCGCCGAACTCCGGGCGGTCGAGCCGTCGGCCGGATTCGCCGGGCGCGTCCGGGCGCGCGTGGCGGCCTCGCCCGCGGGCCGCGTCGGGCGAGTGAGCGTGGCGCTCGCGGCGGTTGCCGTGGTGGCGACGGTGGGTTCCGCGTACTGGACGCGGGCGACGGAGCGCGTCGAGTTCGGCGCCGCGCGCACAGTGACGCAAACCGCGGCGCTGGCGCCGGCTGCGTCGGCCCCGGTGGCCGCGACCACGAAGCCGCCTCGGCCGCGTCGAGTTGAAGCCGTGCCGGCCAGCCCGGACGAGGCCGTTCAGGTCGTGGCGTCGGGACCCGACATGGAAATCGTCACGAATCAACCCGAGATCCTGCGACGCATGTGGGCTCGTCCGGCCGTCGCCGCCATCTCCGGCGCGCCGACCGGCGAGTGGCCGCCCATCGGCGACGTCGTCGTTGCCCCGGTCGTCGTCACTGAGATCACGGTGGCCGACGTCGGTGCCATTCAGCCTGTTTCGAAGATCAAGGACCCCGAACCCGTAAGGAGCACGCGATGAATCCCATGCGCCCGCGCTGGCTGCCCGTTCTGGCCATCCTTCTCACGGCCGCGTTCTCGTTCGCCCCCGCCCAGGCACAGACGGCCGAGGAATCGCAGGCCAAGCCGGTGGGCACGCCGGTGCCGCTCAAGGTGACGGTCGTGATCGGCCGTTACCAGGGGGAGAAGCGGACGAGCAACCTGCCGTTTGTGCTCAACGTGAACACCGATGGGCAAGCGGCCACCCTTCAGATCGGCGCCGACGTGCCGTACGCGCAGACCGCCCTGATCGGCGGATCGCCGACGCAGAGCTACTCCTACCGCGCCATCGGCACGAACATCACCTGTTCGGCACAGCCGCTGGAGGATGGGCGATTCAGACTCAGGCTGAGCGTCTCGGATTCCCAGATCTTCAGCGATGCGCTTCAGAGCACGAAGCCGGTGTCGTTCCAGACGTTCCGATCGGAGGCCTGGGTCATCCTTCGGGACGGTCAGACGACGCTGTACAACACGGCTGTCGACAAGGCGAGCGGAGAAGCCATCAGGCTCGAAGTGACGCTGAACGTGATCAAGTGATGGGCTTGGGGACAGCGCGCTCGGGTTGCGAATAACCCGATAGCCCGATCACTCAATAACTCAATACGCGCGCTTCCGCGCCGCGCCTTGCGCTAATCCGCCCGCGTCGTGGATCGCCGTTCCACCGCCCGCACGCGCGTCGTGATGACCAGCTCCGATCCGATCTGCAGTTCCAGCAGGAACCCGGGATAGATGCCGCGCCACTTGAGGCATGACCCGCCCAGCGTGCACCCGTTTACACGCGCGCGCGTCTGCACCGGAAAGAAGCGCCCGCCGGTGACCAGCACCTCGCCCTGCGGGCCATCGACGACGACCATTTCGTAGAGGGTGTTGCGGGTCTGGACCGCGATCGACTCGAGCGCGGGCAGCTCGTCGAGCTGCACGCCGTCCTTCCAGAGGTGCGCCGACCAGGACTCGAGCGGGATGGCCGCCGCCAGGCCCTCGCGCTCGCGGCCCGCCGGCGACTCAGGGGCGACCCGCCGCTCGGACGTATCCACGGCCCCATTCTGCCATCCTTCGGCCGACAATCCTCACGGCGTTTGATACCCTCTCTTGCCCGGAGGCCCAGTGTTCTCAGGCGTCTATTCCGTTCTCGCGACCCCCTTTACCGCCGCCGGCGACCTCGACCGGACGAGCCTCGCCCGCGTTGTCGATCTGGCCCTCAAGGCCGGCGTGGACGGCGTCACCGCGCTTGGCGTGACCGGGGAGGTCGCGCGGTTGAACGGGCGCGAGCGCGCCCAGGTCGTCGAGACCGTCGTGAAGCAGGTGAACGGCCGCGCCACGGTCATCGTTGGCGCCTCGGCCGACGGCCTCCGGACGTGCATCGAGTACGCGCGCGAGGCCAAGGCCCTGGGCGGCGACGCCGTCATGGTGAGCCCGCCGCGGATGCTGAAGCTCAACACCGAGTCCGTCGTGACGCACTACACGTCGCTCGCCGGCGCCGTCGATCTGCCGATCGTCGTGCAGGACTACCCGCCCATCTCCGGCTTCGCGATGGAAGCCGCGCTCCTCGCGCGCATCGCGCGCGAGGTGCCCTCGGCGCGCACGATCAAGCTCGAGGATCCGCCGACGCCCTTCAAGACGTCGCGCATTCTGGCGGCGGCCGGCGAGACGACGGTCGCGATTCTCGGCGGGCTCGGCGGCGTCTTTCTGATCGAAGAACTCCTCGCGGGCGCGGCCGGCGTGATGACCGGGTTCGCGTATCCCGAGGTGCTCGTCAAGGTCGTCTCGCTCTATCGGGCGGGTAAGGCCGACGAGGCGGCGGACGTCTTCTACCGCTTCGTGCCGCTCATGCGCTTCGAGTTCCAGGAGGGCATCGGCATGGCCATTCGCAAGGAAGTCCTCCGGCGCCGGGGCGCCCTCGCGCACGCGGGCACGCGCGCGCCGGGACCATCGCTCGACGACGCGACGCGCGCGGCGCTCGATCGGGTGCTCAACTGGACGGCCAGACAGGAAGGCGGATCATGGATTTTGGGCTGACGGGCAGGGTGGCGATGGTGGCCGGCGCGAGCCGCGGACTCGGCCGTGCGGTCGCGCGCGGGCTGGCGGCCGAGGGCGTGCGGGTGTCGATGAGCTCGCGCGAGGAGGCGGCCATTGCGGCCGCGGCCAAGGAGATCGCCGGCGAGACGTCGGCCGAGATCCTGCCCGTCGCCGTGGACGTGCGCAACGCCGCCGCGATCGCGGCGTGGCACGCGAAGACGGTCGAGCGGTTCGGCGGCGTGGACCTCCTCTTCACGAATGCCGGTGGCCCGCCCGCCGGCACCGCGCTGTCGTTCGACGACGAGGCGTGGAAGGCGGCGTTCGAGCTTCTGGTGCTGAGCGCCGTCCGGATGGTGCGGCTGGCCGCGCCGTCGATGAAGGCCCGGGGCGGCGGCGCCATCGTCATCTCCACGTCGTCGGCCGTGAAGGAGCCGGTGCCGAATCTCGCCTTGTCCAATGTCGTCCGCACGTCGGTCGGCGCGCTGTCGAAGACGCTCGCCAACGAGCTGGCGCCGGACCACATCCGCGTGAACCACCTCATGCCCGGACGGATCGACACGGACCGCGTGCGCGAGCTGGATGCGATTCGTGCGAAGACGATCGGCGGGACGGCGGAAACCGTGCGAGAGGGCTGGGCCCGGACCATTCCGCTCGGCCGCTACGGCCAGCCCGAGGAGTACGCCAATGCCGCCGTCTTCCTGTTCTCTGACGCGGCGCGCTACATCAGCGGCGCGTCGCTCCAGGTGGACGGCGGACTGATCCGGAGCACCATGTAGATCGCGGGACCGAGCAATGCCAGCGCCGGCCGCCTATCGCTTCGGCCCGTTCACGCTGGACCGATCCGCCTACCGGCTCCGGCGCAAGACGACGGCGCTCGATCTTCCGCCGAAGGTGCTCGACCTTCTGTTCCTGTTCGTCTCGAAACCGGGCGCGCTCGTCACGAAAGACGACATCCTGCAGGCGCTCTGGCCCGGCATTGCCGTCACCGACAACGCGATCACGCAGGTCGTGTCCGACCTGCGCGAGGCGCTCGGCGACGCCGCCGGGTCGCCGACCTACGTCCAGACCGTGCCCCGGCGCGGCTATCGGTTCATCGCGACGGTCGAGGCAATCTCCGCCGAACCGGCGGCGGCCGGGGTTGAGGCGCCGGGCGCGAAGGCGGCTGCCGGGGCGCGCCGGATCCTCGTCATGCCGTTCACCAACGTGACGGGCGATGCGGAGGTGGACTGGCTGTCGGCGGGGCTCGCCGAGACGATGACGAACGACCTGCGCGCCATCGGCGACCTCGTTGTGCTCGATCGCGCGCTGCCGGGCGAGGCCGCCGGCACGGCGCCGCCCGGCTCGGCCCACGCGCCCGATCTTGCCGTCGTCGGCAGCTTTCAACGGGCGGGCGGCGACCTCCGCCTCACGGCGCGCGTGGTGGAGGTCGCGACGCGCGAGGCCGTCGCGCACGCCAAGGCCGACGGCCCGCTCGCCGACGTGTTTCGGCTGCAGGACGCGCTCGTGGCCGACCTCACGGCCGCGTTGCAGTTGACGCTGACGCCCGCCGCGGCGGCGCGGCGGCGCGCCCGCGAGACGTCGAACCTCGATGCCTACCGGGCGCTGACTGAAGGCCGACTGAAGCTCGAGACGCTCGATCCGGCCGACGTACCGGCGGCCGTCGCCAGCTTCGAACGCGCGCTGGCGCTCGACCCGCGCTACGCGCTGGCGCACGTGGGCCTGGCGCACGCGTGTTTCTGGCGGTTCCAGGCTTCACGTGCGAGCCGGCAGCCGGATCTCCCCGCGCGTGCCGCCGCCATCGATCACGCGCGCCGCGCCATCGCCATCGACTCGGACCTCGCCGAGGCGCACTCCGCGCTCGCGTTCTTCCTGGCCGGCGCCGATCAGCCGGCCGAAGCGGTCGCGGAGGGCCGGCTCGCCGCGGCGCTCGAGCCGGGCAACTGGCGCCATCAGTTCCGGCTCGGCGTCGCCGCCTGGGGGCACGAGCGGCTGGCCGCGATGCAGGCCGTCACGGCCGTGTATCCGCAACTGGCGTACGCGTACTTCGCGTCGGCCATGGTGCACGTCGCGCGGGGCGATCTCGCGCTCGCCGAGAACACGCTCCGGCAGGGGCTGGCGTTCGACGCCGAGGGCGCGTCGGGACCGGCGCGCCTGCCGGGCAGCGGCCTGCACTGGCTCCTCGGCCTGTCGCGGCTCGCCGGCGGCGACGCCGCCGGCGCCGAACGCGAGTTCGACCGCGAGATCGCCCACGGCGCGCGCGGCGTGTTCGCGAGCGAGTTCGCCACCGACGCCCGCGCCGGCCACGGCTTCGCGCTCGTCGAGGCCGGCGACCTCGGCGGCGCCGTCGAGATGTTCGAGCAGGCGCTCGAGGCGTCGCCCGACCACGCCCGCGCGCTGCTCGGCCTGGCGGCGGTGCGCCTGCGGCAGGGACGGAAGAGCGACGCCCTTGCCGCATCGGCCCGGGCGAAGGCGGTGGCGAGCGCCCTCGGATCCCACGGGCGAAAGGTGGACGCGGCGCTGGTCGCGGCCATGGAAGAGACGCTCTTTGCCGACACGGCCACGGCCGTGCGCACGCTCGGGCGGCTCGTGGCCGAGTCGCCGCCCGGGCTCGCGGGCTGGAGCATCCCCGTCGAGCCGTTGTTTTCGCCGCTCAGACCGGCGCCGGGATTTCGCGCCGTCCTCGATCGGCTCGCGGAGCGGGCGGCGTGAGGGAGAGTTATTGAGTTATTGGGAAGGTGAGAGGCGTCGAGAGGCGAGGCGATGAGAGCCGTGATCGGTGTTGTCGTCGTGTGGCTGGTTCTCGTGGCGCACGCTGCGCCTGCCGCGGCTCAGGATCCCGCGCCGCAACCGCCCGCGCCCGCGGCGGGCCCCTCGCGGCTGTTCTACGGACCGACGGGCCGCATGCTGCCGCCCGGCCAGGGGTACGTCGCCTTCGACGGGTTGTTCCTCGTGACCGTGCAGCTCGGCGTCACGCCACGCTTCTCGATCGGCGGCGGCACGTCGCCCCTGTTCTGGTTCGTGGAAGACATTCGCGGGCCCTTCTGGGTCACGCCGAAGTTCCGGGTCTATGCGAACGAGCGCACGAGCCTCGCCGCCGGGGCCGTCAGCATGTTCGTTCCGGGCGAAGAAGGCAGCTTCGGCATGGCCTACCTCGTTGGCACGACCGGCACGCCGGAACGGTCCGTCACGATCGGGGGCGCCTTCGGGTACTACACGGGTGACGGAGAAGGCGGCGTGAGCACGCCCCTCCTGCTTGCCGCCGGCGAGCGGCGCGTGAGGCCTCGTCTCTCGATAGTCACCGAGAACTGGATTGGCTGGGGTGGCGGCTTCGCGTCGGTCGGCCTCCGCCGGCACGGCCGCCGCCTTCAGGGAGACATCGGCTTCGGCCTGGGGTTCGGAGGCGACGTCGTCGTGCCGGCGCTCATTGGCAACGTCGCCGTCAAGTTCGGCGGCCCGCGAATGACGACTCGTGCAGATTAGCGCGCGGCTCGTCCTGCGCCTGCACCGGCAGGCCGACGCCGCGCGATGGGGCGTGACGCCGGACCGCTTCGCGCGCGCGCTCGAGGCGAGCGCCGCGAAAGCTCTTGCCGGCCGGCGTCCGTCCGGCCGCGATCTCGAGCGGTACCTGGCCGCGCTCCACCTGGCGGATCTCGCGCTCGCGTGCGCGTGCGCCGACGGCCACGACGCGGCCTGGGAGCACTTCATCCGCGAGCATCGCCCGTCGCTCTACCGTGCGGCCGACGCCATCGACCCGACGGGCGGTGCGCGCGACCTGGCCGACGCGCTCTACGCGGATCTGTTCGGTCTGCCGAAGGCCGACGCGGAGCGCCGATCGCTCTTCCGGTACTTTCACGGCCGGAGCAGCCTCGGCACGTGGCTTCGCGCCGTGCTCGCCCAGCGCCACGTCGATCGCCTGCGCGCCGCCCGCCGTGCCGATCCGCTGCCTGACGATGAATCGCCGGCGGCGGTGGCAGCGCCCGCCAAGCCCATCGATCCGCGACGGGAGGCCCGAGTCGCGATCATGACGAAAGCGCTCGGCGCCGCGGTTGCTGCACTTGCCGCTGAGGAGCGGCTGCGGCTCGGCTGCTACTATGCCCAGGGGCTGACCCTGGCCGAGACGGGCAGGATCCTGGGCGAGCACGAGGCGACGGTGTCGCGACAGCTCGCCCGGACGCGGCAGCGCATCCGGACCGAGGTTGAACGCCTGCTCCGGGTCGAGGGCCTGCCCGACGCCGAGATCGCCGAGTGTCTTGCGGTTGTCGTCCGGGACGCTGGGCCGCTGGACCTCGGTGTCCTCTTCGGCGACGCGGACGCGCGCAAGGAATCGGCCGCCGATCGTTCCAAGGAAGGGAAGGGACTGTGAGCGAGCCACGGGAGCGGGACGAGGCGGTTGACCGCTGGCTCCGCCGCGCGAAGGCGGCGCCGCCGGGCGCGGGGCCCGGCGCGGCGTGCCTCGACGCTGAGACCGTGGCCGCGTGGGCGGACGGCGCGTTGTCGGCCGAGGCCCTGCGCGTGGCGCGGGCGCACGCCGCCGACTGCCAGCGCTGCCAGGTGCTCCTGGCCGTCGTTCAACGTCTGGAGACGGGCGACCAGGCCGCCCGCGCCGCCGACCGCCGTGGCACGTCCCGACGGTGGCTCGGCTGGCTCGTGCCGCTGGCGGCCGCCGCGGGGGCCGTCGCAATCTGGGTCTACGTCCCGCGCGGGTCGTCGCCCGCGGTCGAGGAAGGCGCGGCGCCGGTTGCCGAAACGGCGCAAGCCTCGAACGCCGCCCGCGCGGCCGAGGAAAAGCCCGAGGCCGGCGCGCGGCCGGCCGAACCGACGCAGGCACTGGTGGCGGACGCCAAGCGGCAGGCGCGCGAGAAGGAACGCGACGAAGCGCGAGGCGCCGATGCGACGTCGGCCCAGGCGCTGAGAGATCGGGCGGCCGCGCCAGCGGCCGCCGCACCGCCACCACCGACGACCGTGACGGCTGAAACACCCGTCGGGCGGCTCGAGCAGTTTGCGGCGCGATCGCTCGCGACGTCTCTCGACGTCGCCTCGCCGGACCCACTCGTGCGCTGGCGCATTCGCGGGGCGGTTGTCGAACGGACGTCGGACGGCGGTAAGAGCTGGGACGCGGCCGCCACGGGACTCACAGGCGCGGCCGCAGATCTCACGGCCGGGGCCGCACCCGCGGCCAACATCTGCTGGCTCGTGGGCCGAGGTGGAGTGGTGCTGCTGACGACCGACGGTCGCACGTGGAAGCGCATCGCCTTTCCAGAAGCGACAGATCTGTCAGCGATCCGCGCCACCGATGCGCAGCGCGCCACCGTCACCGCGGCCGACGGCCGTGAGTTCGTGACGGTTGACGGCGGCGCCACGTGGACCCGCCGGGTTCCGGCCTGATTCGCTCCTCCTGCAAGAAAACCGACCGGCGCCGTTCTAGGGACAGGCGCCCTCGCGCGCCGCCGGGTGGTCCGGCGGCCGGGGAGGGCCGACCTGTTCGCAAAGGAGTCGCATCATGTCTGTCCGATCTCATCGCACGTGGCTGGCTGGCGCGTTGGTCGCCGCCGCGATTGGCGCGGCCGGCGTTCCTGGTCCCGAGTCCGTCGAGCCGGCCGTGACCGCGGCCGCGCAGGGGGCGGCGACGTCGACCCTCGACGACCAGACGGAGCTGGCCGTCACGGTCTACAACTCGGACATCGCGCTCGTCCGCGATGTGCGGAACATCTCGCTCGCACGCGGCACGACCGACCTGCACTTCATGGACATCGCGGCGACGGTGAATCCCGCGACGGTACACTTCCGGTCGCTCACGGAGCCGGCGCGAGTGTCCGTCGTCGAGCAGAACTACGAGTACGACCTGCTCGACCCGGACAAGCTCTTGCGCAAGTACGTCGGACGGGACGTCACGCTCGTCCGCGTCCGTCAGACCGGCAACGGCACGCGCGAGGAGGAAGTGTCGGCGCGGCTCCTGAGCTACAACACGGGGCCGGTCTGGCGCGTGAACGGCGAGATCGTCACGGGTCTTCACGCCGACCACATCCGGTTTCCGGAGCTGCCCGGCAATCTCTACGCGCGGCCGACGCTCATCTGGACGCTCGACAACGGCGGCGGCCAGCGGCACCGCGTCGAGGCGTCGTATCTGGCGGGCCAGCTCGCCTGGAACGCCGACTACGTGCTGACGGTGGCGCGCGACGACCGGGCGGCGGATCTCGACGGCTGGGTCACGCTCCGGAACGGCAGCGGCACGTCGTTCCGCAACGCGAGCCTCCAGCTCGTGGCGGGCGATCTCAACCGCGTGCGCAACGAGCTCGGACGCCTGATGGTCGCCGAGTCGAAGGTGGCGATGCGCGACGCGGCCGCGCCGATGGCGCAGGAAGCCTTCTCGGACTACCACCTCTACACGCTCGGCCGGAAGACGTCGATCAACAACGCCGAGACCAAGCAGGTGAGCATGCTTGGCGCGACGGGCTTTCCGGTCCAGAAGCGGTACGTCGTGAACGGCCAGGCGTTCTACTACCGGAACGCGCAGAACCCGGGCTCGCCGATCAAGGACCTCGTGCAGGTGTTCTACCAGTTCAAGAACGAGGCGCCCGCGGGGCTCGGCATGCCGATGCCGGCCGGCACGGTCCGCGTGTATCAGGCCGATTCACGCGGCGGCATCCAGTTCGTCGGTGAAGACCGGATCACCCACACGCCGAAGGATGAGGTGCTGAACCTCAAGATCGGCAACGCCTTCGACGTCGTCTGCGAGCGCAAGCAGACCGACTTTCAGAAGATCGCGTCGGGCGTGTACGACGTCGAGTACGAGATCACGCTGCGCAACCACAAGGCGGCGCCGGTCACGGTCGAGGTGAACGAGCCGGTCGGCGGCACTTGGCGCATGCTCGAGTCGTCGCACCGCTGGACGAAGACGGAAGCCTGGGCGGCGCAGTTCATGGTGCCCGTGGCGGTGGACGGCACGTCGGTGCTGCGGTACCGAGTGCGCGTGACGTACTGAGGGATCACAAGAGCGCTCACCATGAGGAACATGAAGAGCATGAAGGCCACAAAGGCCAGCAGGCCCGGACGGCCGGTGATGAGGATCCCTCATGTTCCTCATGTTCTTCATGGTGTGAAGCTCTTTGTCGGCGCGCAGGGTCCTCACCAGCCGAGGGCCCGTCTGATGAGGCGGTCCATCATCCGGTCGGAGACGAGCTTCCGGAGAAGCAGGCGCCGCCGGATGTGGCCGGGAATCGGATAGCGCGGCTTCGGGTTGGGCGAGTTCAGGATGCGCTCGACCGTTTCGGCGAAAAGCGACGCCGGGAAGCCGTGCGCCTGCGCGTCGGCCGAAAGCGTCCGAAGCCGTTCGATGAGGGCCGCGTAGGGGCGCGCGTCGCCGTCGCGGATCGCCTCGGCCTGTCGTGCCTCGCTGGTCTTCCAGATCGCGGTCGGGCTGCTCCCGGGCTCGACGACCACCACCTTGATCCCGAACGGCAGGAGTTCCAGCCGGAGGACGTCGCTCAGCGCCTCGAGCGCGAACTTGCTGGCGTTGTAGGCGCCGAGGAGCGGCGTCGCGATCTTGCCCGCCACGCTGCTCACGTTAATGATGGTGCCGCGCGCGGCCTTGAGGCGGGGCAGGACGGCCTGCGTGACAGCCAGGTGGGCCACGACGTTGACGTCGAGCTGCGCGCGGAGGTCGTCTGGAGCCAGAAGCTCGAGGGGCGCCGGAAACGCTGTACCGGCGTTGTTCACAAGCCCGTGGAGCGATGGCGCCTCCGTCCGGACCAGGTCAGCCAGGGCGGCGACGTCATCCTGCTTCGTGATGTCGGCCAGAACCACCGTCAGCCGCGACCCGGTCGCCGGCGCGGCCTCTGCGACGAGGCTCTCCCGGTCGGCCTCGCGCCGCACGGTGGCGATCACCTGCCAGCCGCGTCGCAGGAGGTGCAGAGCCGTGACCCGTCCGAACCCGGACGAGCAGCCCGTGATGAGGACCGAGGGCACGGACGAGAGTGTATTGAGTTATTGAGGGATCGGGTTATTGGGTTATTTGGAGGGGCCGGTCGAGCGGCATTCCCGCTAGAGTATGCGGTGCTATGCGGACCACATACCAGTCACTTGCCGCCGCGGCCCTGGTCCTCGCCCTGGTTCCACTCTCGGCGCAGACGCCGCCCACGGTTGCCATTCGCGCCGGACGCCTGATCGACGCGGACGCCGGCACGGTCGCGCTCAACCAGATCATTCTGGTGACGGGTCCACGCATTACCGCCGTCGGCCCGAACGTCGCCATTCCGGCCGGCGCCAGCGTGGTCGATCTCTCCAACGCCACGGTCCTGCCCGGCCTCTTCGACGTCCACACGCATCTCTGCATGTCGACCAAGCCGGATCGGGACAACGGCAACTACTACTTCACGACGCTTCTCGATCCCGACTCGATGCGCGCCGTGGAAGGCGTCGCCAACGCGCGCGCGATGCTCGACGCCGGCTTCACGTCCGTGCGCGACGTCGGCAACGAGGGCAGCTACGCGTGCGTGAGCGTCAAGCGCGGCATCGACCGCGGGCTCGTGCCGGGTCCGTCGATGCAGACGGCCGGGCGGATCATCGCGCCGTTCGGCGGACAGTTCCACCTGCAGCCGGACAAGCCGGCGCTCGCGACGCCCGAGTACGCGTTTGCCGACACGCGCGACGAGATGCGCAAGATGATCCGCGAGAACATCCATTACGGCGCCACGGTCATCAAGATCGTCGTGGACGATCAGCGCTACATCTACTCGGTCGAGGACATCCGCTTCATGAAGGAAGAGGCCGCCGACGCGGGCGTGCGGCTCGCGGCCCACGCCTGGACGGAGCGCGGGGCGCGCCGGGCGGCCGAGGCCGGCGTAACCTCGATCGAGCACGGCCCGGAGATGAGCGATGAGACGCTGGCGCTCGTGAAGGAGCGCGGCGTGGTGCTCGTCGGCACGGACTACCTCTCGCTTCGCGAAGGCGGCGGCGGACCGTGGGCCGACCGGCTGAAGCGCGCGCACGCCATGGGCGTGACGATGGCCTACGGCACCGACGTGATCGACGAGGTGCCGGGCCAGACGCGCGGCACCGAGGCCATGCGCGGCATCGAGGTGTGGATGCAGGCGGGTGTGCCGCCGAAGGCCCTGCTCCAGGCGATGACTGGCAACGCCGCGCGGCTCATGGGCCTCGAGAAGGTGCGCGGCGCCATTCGACCCGGCCTGGCCGCCGACGTCATCGCCACGCGGCAGAACCCGCTCGACGATGCGAGCGCGCTGAAGCAGGTGGTGTTCGTGATGAAGAACGGCCGGGTGATCAAGGGCGGGTAGGCAGGGCCCTCGGTTCGGCGACGCGCGAGAATGTCACAAGAGCCGCACCGTGAGGGGCATGAAGGGGATGAAGGACATGAGGCCTTCAGGGTTCTTCATCTTCTTCATGTTCTTCACGGTTACTGCTCTTGTCCTTCATGGTGCCTGCTCTTTGGACTCGCTGACGGTTCTGCGTGACGGGCGGGAGATCTGTAACAGGACCGGGGTCAGAGCCGCACGCGCGCGACCGGCCTCCGCCGCCAACTGACTGGGGCGGGGCGGGATCTCCGCTCGTCCCAGACAGGCCGCAACTGGCACTGTCGTTGCGATGCTCCTGGGCGAATCCACCCACAGGAATCGCATGGGACCCGGGTTACGGACGAATCTGTCAGCGGGACGCAGACGACCGGCGCGCATCGCGTGGCTGGTCGCAGCGATCGTCGCAGTGGCGCCGGCCATTGCGCGCGCGCAGATCCACACCGGCCACGATCACATCCCGAACTTCGCCGCCACGCCCACGATTCGCAGCGCGACCTCGGGCGCCTGGTCGGCCGTCTCGACCTGGTATCCCGCCCGTCTGCCCGGTCCCGGCGACATCGTCAGCATTGCGCACGCGGTCGTCTTTGACACGACAGCGGGCGACGTCGAGGTCGTCGGCGTCGAGGCCGGTGGCGTGCTGCGCTTTGCGACAGGCCAGTCCACGCGGCTCGAGGTGGCGACATTGATCGTGCTGCCGGGCGGGCGGTTGGAAGTCGGGACGCCGCTCGATCCGGTCGCGCCGTCGGTCACGGCGGAGATCGTGATCAAAGATCGCGCGCTCAATCTGGCCGCCGATCCCGATCAATTCGGGACGGGCCTCCTCGTCATCGATGCTGCTGTGGTCATGCACGGCGCCCCCCGGACGCCGACCTTCGTCCGCACGGCGGTCGAGCCCCGCGCGGGCCACACGGCCGTCACGCTGGCCGAGCCGGCAATCGGGTGGGCCGTTGGCGATCGCATCTTCCTGCCGGACACGCGGCAGGTGCCGACCGATCACTGGTTCAACCCGAACTGGCCCCTCCAGATGGAGGAGCGGACCATTGCGGGCATCAGCGCGGATCGCCGGACGCTGACGCTGACGGCGCCGCTGACCTTCGACCACAAGGGCGCCCGCGACGCCGGCGGCGCGCCCACGGTCCTGCCCGACGGCATCCGCCTCCTGCCGCACGTGGCCAACTTCACCCGCAACATCGTGATCCGATCGGCCAACCCGTCGGGTACGCGCGGCCACACCCTCTTCACGAGCCGGGCCGACGTGCGGATCCACTACGTCCAGTTCAGAGACCTCGGGCGGACGCGCGCGGCTGCGCTCGACAGCGTGACCAACCGGATCGGGCGCTACCCGGTGCACATTCATCACGTGCGCGGCCCGGCCAATCCGACGAACACCGGCTACCAGTTCGTCCTGCTCGGCAACGCCATCACGGACAGCCTGAAGTGGCCGCTGGCCGTGCACGGCAGCCACTTCGGACTGGTCCGGCAGAACGTCATCGTCGGCGGGCCCGAGTTGACCGGCGCCGGGATCGCGGTGGAAGACGGCTCGGAGACGGAGAACCTGTTCGAGGAGAACTTCGTCGCCCACATCCGAGGCGACGTGAACCCGCGCAACAGTGGACCCGGAACGAGCAACGGCGAGACGCCCGGCTCGGCGGCCGAGTGCATCTGGGCGGCGGGCTTCAACAACCGCTTCGTCAACAACGTCGTCACCGGCTGCCGCAATCCGTTCCAGCAGATCGTGTCGGGGCCCGGCTTCAAGTTCATCGTGCCGGCCGCGCCCTACCAGACGCGCAACCCGCGCTTTCGTGGCGCCGACATGGTCGACCCCGCCCAGACGATCGACGTCGTGCCGCAGCGCCAGCCGCTCCTCGAGTTTCGCGGCAACGAGGTGTACGGCCTTGCGGCCGACGGCCTGACCGTGTGGCAGCTCGGCACGGACGGCTACGCGATCCACCCGACGATGGGCGAGACGCGGATCGTGGACTTTCGGGTGTGGCACACGTACGAAGCGGCGGTCTGGAACTACCCGATCAACCGGATGACCATCGAGCGGCTCGTGTACCGGATCGACTCCACGGCCGGCGTCGTCTATTGGCCGACGGCCGTATCGAGCGGTGACTACCGGGACGTGGACCTCACGATCCGGGGCGGGAGCATCCACGCGGGCAGCGTCTTTGCGGGCGTCACCGATCCGCTCGGCGTCATCAGGCTCGAGGGCATCAGCGCGGTCACCTACGACGCCGCGTTCAGTTTCGACACGCCGGCCACGCCGGGCACCGGTGCCGGGCGGCCGGCGTCGGGCGTGACGGTGGTGCTCGTCGGCAACACGATCCAGCCCTGGCCGGGCCGGCCGCTCAGGACGATCGCCATGAACCACGACCTGTCCCGGGGCAACAGCCAGCCTGGCGATCCGTACAACGTCTTCGTCTTCGACTATCAGGGCCAGGCGGGCCACGACTTCCGGGCGTACTTCGGCGTGCAGGCGACCGAGCCCCTGTATGGAGGCCTCGCGCCCTGCACCGACACGACCACGCGGCCGGAGGTGCAGGGCATCACGTGTCCCATGACGGGCACGCCGCCACCGCCCCCGACGAACACGCCGCCGGGCAACGCGATCGCCAATGGGGACTTCAGCTACGCGCTAACGGGCTGGCAAGTCTTCTCAGCGCCGGGTCCCGGCGACATCACCGTCGGCGTGACGGGCGGCGTGCTCCAGTTCTACCGGGCCGTGCCGCCGCCCGGCGCCGCGAATCAGGCCGTCGTGTTTCAGTCGACGACGCTTGCGCTGGGATTCGGGGAGCCGATGGTGGCCGAGTTCGAGCTGGGCAACAGCAGCAGCGTCCGCAAGCGCATCAGCATCGTCATTCACAACGGCGACTTCAGCGATCTGTCCCTGTGCACGTTCTGGCTGCCGCCGGGCGCCCCGTTGCGCACGTATCGGATGCGCGCGCACACAACGCAGTCGTGGCCGGGCGCGACCATCGCGTTCTATGCGGCGTCCACCGGCAGCGACGGCGGGTTCTATCTGGTGGACAACGTCTCGCTCCGGGCGGCGCCGGCGAACGCGCGGACGCGCACGGACTGCGTCGATCCGGATGCCCCGGCGCCGCCGGGCGGTCCGGCGGGCCCGAACCTGGTGGCAAACGGCGCGTTCACGGCGGCGACGCTCGGGCCGTGGAGCGTGTTCGGGAACCTCACCTGGCAGCTCGCACCCGGAGCCTTCGCCTTCCATCGGCCGACGGCGGCACCGCCGGCCGGGGTGATTCTGCAGCCGACCGGACAGGCGATCGCGGCGGGCGACATCCTGACGGCCACCTTCCGCCTGGGCAACACCAGCGCCGTGCGCAAACGCGTCACGGCGGTGCTGCACGATCGCGACTTCGGCGACCTCTCGGCGTGCACCTTCTGGCTGGCCCCGGGGCAGGCGCCCTCGCCCTACTCGATTCAGTCATTTGCGACGAAGCCCTGGGCGAATACCACGCTCTCCTTCTATTCGGCGACGGTCGGCGCGGAGGCCTGGATGCTCCTGACGGACGTCACGCTGCAGCGCACGCCCGGTCTCGCGACCGTCGGTACGGAATGCGTGGAACCCGAGCGACCCGTCGTGATGCTCCTAGAGCCGGCGGGCGGCGTGCGCGCGCCGAGCCGCAGCACGGCGCCAGCCGGGCGCGCGAAGGACAGCGAGCCTCAGACGATCATCATGACGGCCGGCGCCACCGACGTGGCGACAATCGCGCTGGACGATCCCATCGACCTGACGAAGGCGGCCGGTGCGACGGTGACGTTCCTGTCCCGCTTGCGATCCAGGCGATCGGGCGAGGTGCAGGCGAGCACGGACGGCGTCACCTGGGTGACGCTAGCGCCGGTTGCGACGTCGGACGACTGGACGCCGGTGCGCATCGCCCTGGACGAGCTTGCCGGACGCATCGTCTACCTGCGCTTCGTGCTGACCGGCGGCGACGCAGAGACGGCCGCGCGCTGGTGGCTGATCAACGTGCTGGTCCGCCGATACGGTTCCTGAGGCGAGCGCGGCCTCTGCGCGCCATCGATCTCATTGCGCGTAGAGGCCCAGCGCGACGGAGAGGAACACGGCCATCTGCGCGCGCGTGACCGGATTGTCCGGGCAGTACGTCGGTCCGGGCCCGCAGCCCGCGGTAATGCCCGATGCGGCCAGCGCCTCAATCCACCGGAAGAAGAAGTGCGACGTCGGCACGTCCACGAAGGTCGCGACCGCCGGCGACGGGCTGACCTGGCGCCGCCATTCCACACGCAGCTTCTGGAACGTAAAGCCCGACGTCGCAGGAAAAAAGAGCCGGGCGAGGTACGAGCAGTCCCGGTTGTTGATCGCATACGGCCCGCCGGCCAGCAGGCCGCCCTGATATCCGCCGGAGCCCGACGTGGATCCGGACGCAACCAACGTGGTGACAACGGCGCCGGCGGACGCGCTCGGGTGACAGACCTCGAGGACATGGAACTCCATGTCGGTGGTGACGTTCGTATCAGACGCCCAGTACCTCACGCTCTGAATGACGACACCCGGCGGCAGGGTGATCGTCGCATCGGCGAACGGCTCTGTCCCCTTGGCGCTCAGGCTGACGCAACAGTCCACATCGCCGGCCGAATACTGCCAGTGCTGTCCACCCGGAGTGCTGGGGTTGTGCTCCTCTCCGATGAAGGCCTTGGCAGGGATGGATGTGTACTGGCCACCCGCCCCAAACCCGAAGTCCTGGAGCGGCGCCTCAGGTGGCCTCACGTTCGAGAGGACGCCCGCATGGATGTAGACGTTGGGGGCCTTCGGCGGGAAGCCCATGGCGGCCAGCCGCTGCGGATCGGTGACCAGGGTGCGATCGGGTCCCGGCGATGGCGTGACGGCGCCGCCCGTGTCGGGCCAGCCCGACGGCAGGCCCGAGACACGAGCGGGCGCGGGTCGAGCCGCGACCTGAACGAGCGCCAGGCAGACACAGATGAGGGCGAGGGAGATTCGGGTCACGAACATGTCCTTTCTTGGCCGACGACGTCGTTAGGGTCCTGGTGCGACGTCCCGTGTCTGTGAGCTGGCCCATCCGAGGGCCAGTCCGAGAGTGGCCGGCTTTGGTCACGCCATGGTAACCGGACTCGCCGACGGTCGAGTCGCACGGGATCACAAGAGCTGCACCGTGAAGGGCATGAAGGGGTGAAGGACATGAGGATCTTCATGGGCTCACGTTCGTCTCGGACAAGTCCGGGCAGGACCAGGTGTACGTCCGGCGCCTCGCCGGCGGGGAGGAGGCGCAGGTGTCGGTCTCGGGCGGCGGCGAGCCCGTGTGGAGCCGCGACGGCCGCGCGCTCTACTACCGCACCGGCGCCGGGCTCGGGTCGGAGCTGGTCGAGGCCGGCCTCCGCACCGACCCGGCGTTCGCGGTCACTTCGCGCCGGTCCCTGTTTTCCATGGCCGAGGTCGTCACGGCGGTGCCGCACAGAAACTACGACATCTCGCCGGACGGCAAGACGTTCGTGATGGTGCGCTTCAACCCGTCGACCCGGATCATGGTGATTCAGAATCTGCCGGCGCTCGTGCGCGCGCTCGGCGGGAGGGGGAGATAAGAGGCTGGTGTATTGAGTTATTGAGTGATCGGGTTATTGGTTTTGAGGTGGTGCGGAAGAGAGGACTCGAACCTCCACGGGATTGCTCCCACAAGCTCCTGAGGCTTGCGCGTCTGCCAATTCCGCCACTTCCGCGGTGACGAGCCAATCATTATAAGACACGTGTATCCGGTTATTGGGGGAGCGGGTTATCCGGTTATTGGCGTCAAGGCGCGTCGGTTCCTTGCCCAATCCGCAAGGCCTTCGCGGCCGTGCGGCGGGAGGCGCCGACGATGCGCGTGAGTTGACGCGCCTCGTGAACGATCCACACGAGATCGCGACTCTTGACACCCGCGTCCGCGAGGTCCATCGCCCAGAAGTCGGCCTCGTCATTGCGATCCGGCCGGCGTCAGGAGGTTGCAGAAACTGACTCACCCTCCCCGATAACTCACTAACCCGCTCACTCATTAACTCACTACAATGTTCGCCATGCACCGTCGAGACTTCGCCCGCCTGCTGGCGCTGTCAGGCACCGCCGCCCTGTGGCCCGGCCGGGCCTGGGCCGGGGCGGACGTCACGACGGCGCCGCTGCCGCAAACGCCCGCACGGCCTGGCGAGGCCTTCTGGCTCGACGTCCGCCGCCGCTTCCTGATTCCACCGGACGTCACGTTCCTGAATGCCGCCAACCTCTGTCCAGCCTCGCTCCCGGCCATCGAAGCGCACGAGAAACACCTCCGCGCCTACGAGGCTGACCCGTCGCCGGGCTTCCGGTCGGGCCTGATGCAGGCGCGCGAGGAGGCCCGCCGCCTCCTGGCCGCGGCGCTCCGCGTGACGCCCGAAGAGGTCGTCATCACGCGCAATACGAGCGAAAGCAATAACTTCGTCTCGAGCGGCCTCGACTTCAAGGCCGGCGACGAGGTCGTGGTCTGGGCCGACAACCATCCGACCAACCTGAACGCCTGGCGGACGAAGGCCCAGCGGTTCGGCTTTACGGTCGTGACGGTGCCCACGCCCGCGTCGCATCCTGGCGCGGACGGTTACGTCGACCTTTTCACCAGGGCCTTCACGCCGCGCACGAAGCTCGTGGCCATCACGCACGTGAGCAGCAACTCCGGCGACCTCCTGCCGGCCGCCGAGATCTGCGCGGCGGCGCGGGCCCGCGGCATCCTGTCGCTCGTGGACGGCGCGCAGGCGTTCGGCGTCCTCGACCTCGATCTGGGCGCGATGAAGCCGGACTTCTACACCGGCTCGATGCACAAGTGGCCGTGCGGCCCGAAAGAGAAAGGACTCCTCTATATCAACCGCCTCGTCCACGATCGGATCCACCCGTCCATCGTCGGGCTGTACGGGGGCCAGGTCGGCATCTCGCGCACGTTCGAAGCCAACGGGCAGCGCGACGACGCGTCGATTGCGGCGGTGGTGGAAGGGGTGAAGTTCCAGGACGGCATGGGGCGCCGGACGATCGAGGCGCGATCGAAGGCGCTGGCCGAGGCGCTGATGGACGGCCTCGCGAAGCTGCCCGGCGTGAAGCTCTGGACCGACCGCGCGTCCGACCGGCACGCGGCCATCGTCATCTTTCAGCCCGGGTCGCTCGACGTGCGGCGGCTCGGTCCGGCGCTCCTCGAGAAGAACAAGATCGTCTGCACGACGCGCGGCGGGCAGCAGAACCCGGGCCTCCGCCTGTCGCCGCACTTCTTCAACACGATGGACGAAATGGAACGGACCGTCGCGGCGATCAAGGGCTATCTCGCGACGGGCCTCTGAAATAACTCAATAACCCGATTCCTCAATAACGCAATACGCGGTGTTCTGCCATGTCCCACACGCTTTCGAAGCTGTTTGTTGTCGTCACCGTGATGCTGTCGCTCGGCGCCCAGACGCCGAGGCCCGCCATGGCGCCGGAGATGCCGGGCGTGAACCCGGCGCTGCTCGCGGGGCTGCGCTACCGGCTCGTCGGGCCGTCGCGCGGCGGGCGCGTGACGGCCGTCACGGGCGTGCCGTCCGAGCCGCGGACGTTCTACATGGGCGCGGCGAGCGGCGGCCTGTTCAAGACGACCGACGGCGGCGCGACGTGGGCACCGATCACGGATGGGCAGGTGCCGCTCGGATCGGTCGGCGCCATCGCCGTCGCCGACTCGAACCCGGACATCGTCTATCTCGGCACGGGGTCGGACGGCGTGCGGAGCAACGTCTCGACCGGCCGCGGCATCTACAAGAGCACCGACGCCGGGAAGACGTGGCAGTTCGCCGGCCTGTACAACGCCGGCCAGATCGGCGCCGTGCGCATCCATCCGACCAACCCCGACGTGGTGTGGGTGTCGGCCACCGGCGACATCTTCAAGGCGAACCCCGATCGCGGCATTTTCAAGACCACCGACGGCGGCAAGACGTGGCGGAAGACGCTCTATCACTCGGACACCGTCGGCGCGATGGACATGGAGCTCCAGCCCGGCAATCCGAACGTCGTCTACGCGTGGCTCTCGCGCCTCGAGCGGAAGCCGTGGACGATCATCAGCGGGTCGAAGGACGGCGGCTTCTACAAGAGCACGGACGGCGGCGAGACGTTCACGCGTATCATGACCGGCCTCCCGGGCGAGCTCATCGGCAAGGCCAACCTGGCCGTGACGGCCGCCAATCCCAACCGGATCTACGCGCTCGTCGAGGCGCTCCCAGGCGGCGGCTTCTACCGCTCGGACGATGCCGGCGCGACGTGGCAGCTTGTGAACGCGCAGGGCTCGCTCATCCAGCGGCCGTTCTACTACACGACGCTCGGCGCCGATCCGGCCAACGCCGACGTCGTGTACGCCGGGGCCGAGGGATTCTTCAAGTCGACGGACGCCGGCCGGTCGTTCTCGTCCTTCCGCACCCCGCACGGCGACAACCACGACATCTGGATCAACCCGAAGGACGGCAACGTGATGATCCAGGCGAACGACGGCGGCGCCAACGTCTCGTTCGACGGCGGGCGCACCTGGTCCACGCAGATGAACCAGCCGACGTCGGAGATCTACGGCGTGTGGGTGGACGACGGGTTCCCGTACAAGCTGTACGGGGCGCAGCAGGATAACAGCACGATCATCATCACGAGCCAGGCGGATCCGTACAACCCGGCGGACTTCCGCTCCGGGCCGGGCTGCGAGACAGGCCCGATCATGCCGCATCCGGTCGAGAAGCACATCGTGTACGGCTCGTGCAAGGGACAGTACAGCTATCTCAATCTCGAGACCGGCCAGGAAAAGAACTACTGGGTCGGCGCGCAGTCGCTCTACGGCAATCCGGCGCGCGATCTGATCCTGCGGTTCCAGCGCGTGTCGCCGATGGCGCTCTCGCCCCATGACCCGCAGGTGCTGTACTACGGGTCGCAGCACGTGCACCGCACGCGCGACAAGGGCGTGACGTGGGAGCGGATTTCGCCGGACCTCACGGCCCGACCCGAGGGGACGCAGGGCATCAGCGGCGAGCCCATCACGCGCGACATCACGGGCGAGGAGTTCTACAGCACGCTGTATGCGATCACGGAGTCGCCGCACGAGCGCGGCGTGATCTGGACCGGCGCCAACGACGGCCCGGTGCACGTGACGCGCGACAGCGGCAGGACGTGGACGAACGTGACGCCGAAGGACGTGCCCGGGGGCGGCCGCGTGGCCTGGATCGAGGCGTCACCGCACCGGCGGGCATCGGCGTACGTGGCCACGTACCGGTATCTGCTCGGTGACTACGCGCCGTACCTCTATCGCACGGACGATTACGGCAGGACGTGGCGGCGGCTGACCGACGGCACGAACGGCATGCCCGCCGATACGCCGACGCGCGTCGTCCGCGAGGATCCGGACCGCGAGGGCCTGCTCTACGCGGGGACCGAGTTCGGGATGTACCTCTCGTTCGACAACGGCGCGCACTGGCAGCCGTTCTTCTTGAACATGCCGCAGGTGCCGATCAACGACATCAAGATCCACCGCAAGGATCTGGTGATCGCGACGCAGGGGCGCGCGTTCTGGATCCTGGACAACCTGAGCTCGCTGCATCAGATCACGCCGACGATGACGGCGTCGCAGCCGATCCTGTTCAAGCCGCGCGACGGCTACCGCACGCGGACGGGCGCGGGCATGGTCGGACCGACGGTGGAGTACTTCCTGCCGGCGGAGCCAGCCGGGGCGGTGACGATCGAGATTCTGGACGTGGCGGGCGCCGTGGTGAACAGCTATTCGTCGAGCGCCGCGCCGGCGCCGCCCGGTGGTGGACGAGGCGGCCGGGGCGGTGGAGGTGGGGCAGGCGGCGACGTCGTGGCGGCCCCGGACGATCCGGAGCTGGCGATGATGGCGGGCCGGGGTGGTCGCGGCGGCGGCATGCCGCCCCCGCGGGTGACGAAGGTCGCCGGCCGCAACCGTTTCGTCTGGAACGTGCAGCAGTCGTCCGGCCTGGGCGCGCCGCCGGGGGCGTATCAGGTCCGGCTGAAGGTGGCGGACGCGACGTTGACCCAGCCGCTGACGGTGCTGATCGACCCGAGGCTCGCGGCCGAAGGCCTGACCGCGGCGGACCTCAGAGAGCAGTTCGAGCACAACCTGCGCATGCGCGAGATGGTGGCGGGCGTCAATCAGCTCGTCAGTCGCGTGCGCGAGCTGCAGACGAAGTACCGGGGCGCGACGGGCGCCGACGCGGAGATCGACAAGCGCGTCCAGGCGGTGGCGTCGAGGCTCCTGACCGAGCCCGTGCGGTACGGCAAGCCCGGCCTGCAGCAGCACGTCCAGTATCTGGCGTCGATGACGTCGGGCGTGGACCAGAAGATCGGGCGCGACGCGATCGAGCGATACGCGGTGCTCAAGAAAGAGCTGGACGCACTCGCCGCCGAGGTCGCCCGGCTGAAGTAAAAAACGATCTCGGAGGTCGTCTTAGCCGCGCCTTAATGCGGACTGTCATCCGTGATATGCGGTTGACGGATGTGCACGGGAAGGTGATTATAAGGAAATTCTGGCGTAACGCAGGACGGCAGTAGTCGCAGGCCTTCAGGCCTGCGAGACAGTAACGTAGGGCCGTTCGGGTTGTGAACGGCCGGGAGGCTCGCATGAAGCCCACGCGCACGTTGTCGATCGTCGTCGTGCTGCTCTTGCTTGGGTTCTCCTCCGCGCCGGTCCTGGCGGTCAGCCCATCGGCCGTCATGGTCTACGGCGAGAAACTTGCGCAGCCGGTTTTGCTCCGTCCTGCCAGTCCGGAAGACTTTCCAGCCTTCGGCCTGTTGTGGTGGAAGGCGGGGCCCTACAGCAATCCGACGCGCACGGTTCAGGGCGATCCGCAACTGGTGAGCAACTTGAAGAACTCGCCGTACCTGAGCCTCGCGATCTTTTGGGGCCAGTACGACGCCAAGGAGCTCAAGCCAGAAAACGCCAGCCAGCACGGACGTTTCTATCTGCCGACGGCATCGGAGCCGGCCATCGTTGTGGTGACCGGTCCGGACATGCAGAAGAAGTCCAATCCCATTCCCAAAGAACTTGTGGGGTTCAGAGCGGTCTGGACGCTCAGTCCGCAGGATCTCGCCACGCTCAAGGGGCTGGGATTCCCCGGGCTCTAGGCGCCCTGTGGCGAGCGGTGGCGGGCGTGGAGGGCGGCAAGCAACCTGCGCCTTACTGATGTGCATGGGAAGGTGATTAACCGGGCACTCCTGCCGGCGACCCTGCTGACGTTGGTTGCGGCATGCGGCGCGCCCGCGCCGCCCGCGTCGCTCCCGTCCGGCGCCATCGTCGACCTCTCGCACGCCTATGACGCGACGACGGTCTTCTGGCCGACGGCCGAGCGCTTCACCCTCGAGAAGGTCGCCGACGGCGTGACGCCCGGCGGCTTCTATTACGCGGCCAACAATTTCCGGACGGCAGAGCACGGCGGGACGCACATCGACGCGCCCGTGCACTTCGCCGAGGGCCGGCACGCCGTGGACGCTATTCCGCTCGACCAGCTCGTCGGGCCGGCGGCGGTCGTGGACGTGGCGGCCAAATGCGAAGCGAACGCCGACTACCTCGTCACCGTGGCCGATCTCGAAGCCTGGGAGGCCGCGCACGGCCGGATCCCGGACGGCGTCATCCTCCTCGTGCGCACGGACTTCTCGAAGCGCTGGCCCGACGCCGCCCGCTACCTCGGCACGGCCGAGCGGGGCGCCGGTGCCGTGGCCAAGCTGCATTTCCCCGGCATCCACCCGGACGCCGCGCGCTGGCTCGTCGCGAATCGATCGATCAAGGCCGTCGGCATCGACACGGCCAGCATCGACTACGGCCAGTCGACCGATTACCAGACCCACCGCGTTCTGTACGAGCGCAACATCCCCGGACTCGAGAACCTCACCAATCTCGATCGCCTCCCGCCCACAGGCGCACACGTGGTCGCCCTTCCCATGAAGATCGCAGGCGGCAGCGGCGCGCCGCTTCGAGCGATCGCCATTCTCGAGAGCGGCCGATAGGCACCGTGGCCTTCCTCAGGTAGGATTCGCGGGCTCCGTGTCGACGTCCTCGAGACTTCTTGCGGTTGCCGCTGTGACCGGCGTGGCCCTGGGCGCGCTTGGGCCGGCGCCGCGCGCGCGGTCGGCGCAGACGGGGCTCGTGGCCAACGGCACGAGCCTTGCCGTCACCACCTCGCACAGCGTCGCCACCTTCGCCCGCGCCGACCTTGTGGGCTTCACGAATACGCTCACGGGAGAGACCTACCTGCGGAACGCCAGCACGGGCCAGCTCGCGTCCGTCGACACGATCACGAACACGGGCCAGTCGCTCCAAGCCTCGAACTGGACGATTGCGCCCGATCCGGGCACGGGCGTGCCGGTGGCGACGATCACCCTCGGCGACGTCAGCCGGACGCTCGTGATGACCGTGCGGATCGATCCGGTCACCGACGAGATCGTCATTCGCACGAGCGCGACGACGTCGGTGGCCGGCCTCCGCGCCGCGTCGTGGAGCGTGGCCGGCCTCGACCTCGAGCACGGGCGGCTCATCGCCCCGGCGCAGTCCGGCAGGGTCTTCGACGCCAAGGATCCCGGCGTCGGCGTGTCGCTCGACTACCCGAACATGTGGAACGCGCAGACAGTGGTCTACGAGGCCGCGGCGGGCAGCTTCGTCGCCTATTCGACGGATCCCGGGATGTCGTTCAAGCGCCTGCGGATTTCTACACGGGGCAGCACCACGATCGACGTCGCGCTCGGCACGGAGCCCGTGCCGCCTTTCCCTACGGCGACGGGGGTCCCCGAGATCGAGTGGCGCCTCAAGGCGTTCGCCGGCGACTGGCGCGCCGCCACGCAGCCGTTCCGCACGTGGCTCCTGGCCACGCGACCGCCGCTCTCGACCGTTGCGTACCCCTGGGTGGCGAACATCCGCAGCGTGATCACGGTGTCCGCACCCGACTCGGGCCTGCTGGCACCGCTCGCGGCCGCGCTCGTGCCCGCCCAGACGCTCCTGTATCTCGTGGATTGGCGGGTCGATGGCTACGACGTGAACTACCCGGATTACACGCCGCGCGCCGGCGCGGCGAGCTTCGTCCAGGCGGCGCACGCCCTCGGGTTCAAGGTGATGCTGCACACCGATCTCATCGGCGTGTCGCCGGGCAACGCCGACTACTCCGGGGTGCAGGCGTTCCAGGTGCGGACGCCCGAGTCGCTGCAGCTCATGGGCTGGCGGTGGGAGCTGCCGCCGTCCACGCCCTATCGCTTCGCGTACATCAGCCCCGCGTCCTCGGCGTTCCGGGCGCTCTGGATCGCGCGCGTCGGCGCCGCGGTCGCGGCCCTCCAACCCGATGCGCTGCACCTCGACATCTCGAGCCCGCAGTACAACGACGGCAACGGCATCATCGAGGGACGCACCTACCCGGCCGGGTCGGTCAAGCTCCACGACGACATCGTCGCGGCCTTTCCGACCCTGGCGCTCGGCGGCGAGGGCGAGAACGACTTCGCGTACCGGTACCACGCCTTCGCCCAGGTCCTCACGTACACGGAGGGCGCAGCTCCGCCGGGTCACCCGATCACGGCCTATCTCTTCTCGCCGTCGGTCCGGTTCTACGGTCACCTCGGCCAGCCGGTGGCCACGGACGCGTCGTTCAAGCGCCACCTGCGAGACACGGTCACGCGCGGCGCCCTGCCGACGGCGAGGGTCTACACCACGAATGAAGTGGACCTGGCCCATCCGGACCATGCGCGCTTGTTTGGCATCCTTCAGAGCTGGCAGACGTACAACTTCCAGTTTGCGGCGGGCGATTGGGGCAGCGATCTCGTGCGCTACGCAGGATCCGGCGGCTCGACGGCCTCGCTCACGGACGCGGCCGGCGTGATGTCACTCGTCGCCGCCGGCACGCCGCTCGTTCGGCAGGCACACGATGTCAACCGCGTCACGACGCCCGCGCTCATCCGGGGCTGGCCGGCCTTTGATGCGACGACGCTCTATGGGCTCGACCCCGCGCGGTTGTACTGGCTCGATCCCGTCGCACGTCCGACCACGACGCACGTGACCTCACTTCCCGACGGCGTGCGCCTCAAGTCCTCGACGCTCGTGGGCAATGGCTTTGCGCACATCGCCGTGGCGCCCGTGCCGCGGACCTCATTCGATGCGATGGCCGATCTTCTGTACGGCCAGCCGGGCGTGCGGTATCTCGGTGTCGACGGACCGCTGGGCAATGGTGCTGTCGTGTACGCCAGCTCGATCGTGGCGGGCGGCCAGTCGCGATCGGGTCTCTTCATCCATCCGCCTTGGCAGGGACAGATCGGCGGCGAGACGTTTATCGAGTACGCGGTGGCCGTCCCGCGCGCCGCCACGCTGCGCTTTGCCGTCGCCGTAGCCGACAATGCCAATTGCACCGACGGCGTGACGTTTCGCGTGACGGCGAACGGCGCCGAGCTCTGGAGCCAGCACCTGCTCCGCACCGGGTGGCAGGAGGTCGCGCTCGGGCTGGCGGCCTATGCGGATCAGACCCTGGCGCTACGTCTCATCAGCCATCCGGGGCCCGCCAACAACCCCAACTGCGACTGGTCGCTCTGGAGCGGCGCGCATCTCGAGGTGGCGCCGGCCACCGGGACGATCGCCGTGCCGCTCGCCTTCGGGCCGGGCGACCTGTACTCGGGCTTCGACGGCGACGGACTGCTGACCGTGGCGCCACCGTCGGGCGCCGTCGTCTCGAACGTGCCCGTGCCCGGGCGATTCACAGTGTTCACCGCGCCGGGCCCGGCCGTGTCGGCCGGCTCGACCCTGACCGCGCTGCCGTTTCAGACCTGGAGGGCGGGCCGCGATGAGCTGGCTCAGCTCGGGTCCATCTTCGACAGCGGCACGATCGGGTCGGGCACCGCCGGCGGCGTCTTCAAGAATCCGGTCATCAACGGCCACCCACCCGACAACGGCCGCACCGTGCTGTCCTGGGTCGTGCGCCTGCCCGACGCTGGGCCCCTTCGCCTCGGCTGGAGCGCGGGCATCCGCGACGGCGGCGCCACTTCCGACGGCATCGACTTCGAGGTGCACATCAACGGCGTGCCGTACTGGCGCCTGACGACGTCGGCCAATCAGTGGTTTCCGGGCAGCCTGGATCTGGCGGGCTGGCAGGGGCGGTCGATTCTGATCGAGCTCGTCACGGATTCGCGGACCAACGCCGGTTACGACTGGGCGCTCTGGGCGGACCTCGTTTTTCAGGCCGGCGGCGGGTGTACTTACGGCGTGCCCGGCGGCACGCCGGTCGGCGCCGCGGGTGCGGCGGGGTTGACCTTTGCCGTGACGGCGCCCGCCGCCTGCCCGTGGTCGGCTGCGCCGAGCGCGCCGTGGCTGACCGTAGCCGCGCCGGCCTCGGCGAGCGGCAGCGCGACGGTCACCTACAGCGTCGCGCCCAATCTCGGCGGGCCGCGATCGGGCACGATCGCCATCGGCGGGCAGGCGTTCGTCGTGTCCCAGGCCGCCGGCAGCGCCGATCTCGTGGCCAACGGCAGCTTCGACGCCGGGCTGGCCGGCTGGCAGACATTCGCCACGCCCGACCCGACCTACATCGTCACGTCCGTCGTCGGCGGCGTGCTCGAGTTCTACCGCCAGCCGCCGCCGCCGATGACCACGAACCAGGCCACCGTCTTCCAGCAGACGGGCGTTCCCGTGCCGAGCGGCACGGCGCTCGAGGCCCGCTTCGACCTGGGCAATTCGAGCGCGGTGCGGAAGCGCGTCAGCGTGCTGGTTCTCGAGTTCGACTTCAGCGACCTCTTCGTGTGCACGTTCTGGCTCGAGCCGGGCGCGCCGCTGCGTACGTACCGCATGCGCACGCACACGACCAAAGCCTGGACCAACGCGGCCATCTACTTCTACGCCGCCACGGCCGGCGCGAACGGCGGCGCGTACCGGCTCGACAACGTGTCCTTGCACCTGGATCAAGGTGCCGCGGCCGGCCGGACCGACTGCGTGGACCCGACATCGCCCGCCGCGACGCCCGGCCTCGACGGCCCGAGCCTCCTCGCGAACGGTGATTTCAATATGGGCCTGGCGCCGTGGGGTCTCTTCGGCCAAATCGTCCAGCAGGTCGTCGGCGGCGTCTTCGAGTTCTACCGTCCGCCGGGCGTGCCCGCCGGCGTCGTGCTCCAGAACACCGGACAGCCGATGACGCCAGGCCAGATACTCACGGCGACGTTCGAGCTTGGCAACTCGAGCGGCGTGCGGAAGCGCGTCACCGTCCTGCTGCATGACAACGACTTCAGCGACCTCATGGCGTGCACGTTCTGGCTGCCGCCGGGACTACCGCTGTCGCCGTTCGCCGTCCGGGGGTTCGCGACGCAGGCGTGGACGAACGCCACGCTCTCCGTCTATCCCGCGACGGTCGGCGCCGAATCCTGGATCCGGCTGGACAACGTGACGTTCCAACGCACGCCGAGCCGGGCGATCGTCGGCACGGAATGTGTCGAACCGGGCGACGCCCTCGCGGGGGCCACGCTCTTGAGCGCTTACGCCTTCGGGGCGGGCGCCGGCGGGTCGCCGCCCGCAAACGGCCGGATGGCGGCCCGGGCCATGCGTTTGGCCTTGCGATACGCGCGGCCCGGCCAGCCGTAGCCCTCGCGCTTCCATCGCAGGTGCCAGCGCCGGCCGCGGAGCGTCGCCGCCTCGCGCAGCGACAGGACGTGCGCCCGCTGCGACTTGTTGACGATGGGGCAGTCGGGCGAGTCGAGGCAGTAGGTGTGGAATGTGCCGCGCGCGAGGTCGCGGCGGATGTCCTGCATGACGGGCGAGTTCCACGCCTCCTCGAACCCGTCCATCGGGGCGATGGGCTTCGAGCCGTAGCAGCAGGGCAGGACGCCCCGGCGCAGGATGTAGAGACTGCTCCAGGGCTCCGTGCACGCCGGGAGCCGGTCGTGCCCCAAGGGCGGCGGGACAGTGTCGGCCGCGGGCGGGGCCGGCGGCGGCGGGTCTGGCGCCGCGGTCGTCGGCGTGAAGGCGCTCACCGGCGGCGCGGTGTCGAAACGCGCCGCGGCTTCGCGCCGGCCGGCCGCGAAGTACTCCGCAAACTGCTCCTCCATCGACCCGCCGAAGTCCATCTGGTCCGACAGCTCCACGCCCAGGCGGCGAGCGGTTTCCGCGACCCGGCCGCTCACGCGGACCAGCTCCTCCCACGGGAGCAGTTCCTTCTGGTACTCGTACCGGTACCCGGCCCGATCCCAGGTGAGCGTCACGCCCTCGGTCGGATTGAGCGGCCGCAGCACCATGCGGTCCACGCCGAGATCGGCGCAGAGCTCAACGAATTTCTCGGCCTCGTGCACGTTGGCGCGCATCGGCATGAAGACGAGATACACGAGCGGCAGCTTGTGCCGGCCGCCCTTGGCCTGGATGAGCCGCCGGACGTTCGCGAGGACCAGGTCGAAGCGGTTGTTGCGCAGTTTCGCGTAGGTCTCGGCCGTCGCCGCGTCGAGCGAGCAGTAGAGGTGCACGTCGCGCCCGAGCAGCCGTCGGATGTTGCTGTCGGTCAGAATCTGGCCGTTCGTCGCCGCCTCGAGCACCTTGCCGCGCCGGCCGAAGGCGTCGAGAAGCGCGTCGAGGTCCTTGCCCATGAACGGCTCGCCGATCGAGCAGTTGACGAGCTCGGCGGCGTTCTCGAAGAGGTCGCCGTAGGCGCGGAGCGTGTCCGTGTTGAACGGCACGTCGACGTTATCGCCTTCCAGCTCCTTGCTCGTGTCCCACTGACAGTAGACGCACGGCGGCTTGATGTTGCAGGCGCCCTGGATGTCGATGCCGAGCTTCTGCGGCGTGGAGGCCAGCCGCGTGCGCCCGTCGATCTGCTCGCGGAGGTTGAGGGCGGTGTTGGCCTGCTGGCGCCGCAGGTGGGCGTGCCGCGCGGCGTCCTCGTGCAGCGCGCCATGCCGGAACTGCACGGCCAGCTCGCGGGTGTCCGTCGGGTAGTACTCGCGCGGAAAGATCTTGCTGGCCTCGAAGCGCACCGAGTCGGTCCCCGCCGGTACCTCGACGGACACGGGATTCCAGCCGCGGGCCAGTACGCGCCGCTCCGGCGCGGCGCCAGGCACGCCGGTGCTGAGGTGCTGCGACAGGTCGTAGAAGTTCGAGTGGACCGACGCCTCGAAGTAGCGCATGCGATCCACCGGCGACACGCGAATCGAGCCCACACGGGACATCCACCGGAATGGGAGGCCGTGGGCGAATTCTGGCTCGTGAAACCCGTCCCCGAACTCAAACGACGCGAGCGCTTCGGCCGTAACCACCTCGCTCATGATACGGGATCGGCCGTCAGGCCTTCGAGGTGAGCTCCTCGTAGGCCACCGTGACGGGATCGCGCGGGTTCGGGTTGCCGAACCGGCCGAAGCTCTCGAAGCCCGCCAGCGGGTCGCGCATCGCCAGGATCTCATCGCGGCCCTTGCCGGCCTTGATCTGGCCGCCCACGAACGCCAGGAGCGCCGTCAGATAGTCGCGGAGCTGCATGACGTCGGCGCGGCCCCCCGTCACCGGCAGGTTGGTGTTGGCGTGGCCGAAGATGTAGACGGTGTCATTCGAGTGGTCCTTCACGGCGCCCTCGAGGACGGCAATCCAGTTGCGAATCGACGCGCCGGCCGCGCGATCCACGATGGGGTGGCGCTGGTTGAACATGAGGTCGCCCATGTGGGCGACGTTGGCACGCTCGAAGGTCACGACCACGTCGCCGCTCGTGTGGGCGGGCCCGTAGAACTTCGCGCGCACCCACTCGTCGCCGACCGCTTCGCGCCACACGTCCGTGAACGTCGCGTCCGGATAGAGCTGCTCGGCGGCCGGCGGGTTCTGGCCGGGCGGCTGCCGCATGTGCTCCGCCGCTTTGGCATGCGCCACGACTTTCGTGGCCACGCCCTTAAAGGCGATGTTGCCAGCGGTGTGGTCGCCGTGATGGTGGGTGTTGATCAGCCGGTCGACAGGACGACTCTTCGATCGCTCGGCGAGCCCGGCGACGAGGAGCTTGGCGCTGTCCGGGAACTGGCTGTCGACAACGGCGACGCCCGTGGCGTCGATGAGGTAGCCGACGGTGCCGCCCCGGCCGGTGAAGAAGCCGACGTTGCGGCGGATGTCCGTGAACACGGCCGTGACCGGCGCCGGCTGCTGCGGCCACGCGCGGGCCCAGCGTGGCGCGATCGCACCACACACCACCGCGACGGCCGAACTGCCCAGGAACGCGCGTCGAGAGAGCATGGAATCCTCCGGAATGGGGGGATTGTAGATCAACGGCGCACGAGCGCGAGCGTCCGGCGCTCCCCATCGGCAAGGGAGAACGACGTGGCGTTCTGGCGCAGACGTTCCAGGGAATCTGGCGACGGCCAGTCCGATTCCAGCGTATCCACGACTGCGGCGTAGTAGGTTCCAGGCGGCAGGCCGGTGACGGCGAACTGCCCGTCCGCGTCCGGTTTCGCCGAGGTGACGTAGCGGGTCAGGCGCGTGGTCCATCGACGGCGATCGGCCGGGAAAACCACGACGGCAGCGTAGTCGCGGACGAGCGCGCCGGCGCCATCGCGAACCGTCCCGGCCACGCGAGTCGGTGTCGGTGTGACATCGATCTCGAGGCCCTGGAGGCTGCCTCGCACGTCGAGACCTTCGTCCGTCACGTCCGTGCCGTGGAGGCGAACGGCCTTCTGGCTCCAACCTGCGGGCAGGCCGTGGACGCGAATGACCACACCGCCCGCGATGCCCTCGATGGCGAACCGCCCGTCAGGCTCGACGTCGCCGGACCCGCTGAGAAACGTGCCCGTCAGGCCCTGGCGGCTGAGTGTCGGTATCGCGGCTATAGAGATTTTCGACTCCTGAGGTAGGGCCGCGCCCCCTTCGACCACCAGGCGTCCCTCCAGATTGAAGCCGCGGCCCGTACGCACGGCGATGCCCTCGATGTCTTGCCCCGCGACCGAGACGGCCACGCTGGCTATCTCGTCCGCAGGTCCGCGGGCGAGGTTTGTACCCGTTCGGCCGATGGCTTCCATCCTCGCCCGTGAGACCACGTCAATCCGGTAGTCGCCGGGCGGAATGTTGACCATCCGGAACCGGCCGGCGGCATCGGGCTCGACAAAGCTCGGGAACGCAAACAGCACCCCATCCGTGCGTGCGGGGTTGAGCATCAGGATGACGCCGGAGGCCGGCTCGCCGCGGGCGTTGGTCACAATGCCGGACAAGGTCGCCAAGGGCACGGTCTGCAAGCGAATATCGATCCCGCGAATCTCCGCTCCCGCGGGAACCACGACCGGGGTCGCGTCGGAGGCAAGCGGGGTGCCGGGGTAGAAGACTGGCGCCACGCCGCGAGGCGCCGGCACCACGTGCAGGGTGTCCGTGCTTTGTCGGGCGCGATCGGCGACGCCGGCCGTACTCAGCCCAATGCCGACGAAGTACCGCCCCGGCGGCAAGCCATAGATCCGAAACTCGCCGAGGTCATTCGTGCTGGCGTGTCGCACGTAGCCCAGGCGCGGCTCGCCCGGCGCCAGGTACTCGTGCCGCAAGGCGCGGACGTCCATCTCGATCACCGGGTCGCCGAACGCGTCGACGACGCGCCCGGCAATGACGCCGCCGCGAGGCAGACGCAGCACGCCGCGGTCGACCCTGTCGCCGTCGCGGATCTCGACAGGCTCGGCTCGGGAGAAGGCGCCTACGGGATCCCGACCGTACAACCACGTGACAAATCCGGCCTTGGTGACTCGCAGCGTGTAGCGGCCGCCCGGCAGGTTCGGTACCGCAAACCGCCCATCGTCGTCTGTGGTGGCCGTCCAACTGAGGCCCGTCGTTTCGACGCGGACGCCGGCGGATCGAACGGGCTGCCCCGTGTCGGCGGCGACGACACGGCCGATGAGACTCGCCGTACCCGCCGTCGCCCCGGAAGGCGGCGTCCCGCTCTGGCCCGCGAGCGCGAGGACCGGTAGCAGGCAGGCGATCGCGAGTCGCACGTCGAGATCCTAATCCAGAATTGCACTTGACGTGGCGTCGTCGAGGCGATTGTCGCGGCCCGATGGGTCGGGCAGGACATCGGCCTGCAAGGGAGCGAGCTCTTCGAGCGCGATGGCGGCGCGCCCTATACCTTGGCGTCGATCGTCCGGCCCTCGAACGTGACCGACCGGGTGCCGGCCGTGCCCACCACGCGGACTTCGATCGGCCGGCGCGTGGGCGCCAGCATCCGCGACCCGGGCGCGAGCGACAGCGTGAGCCGGCGCTCGCCGTCGCGCCACCGGGCGGCCAGGCCCATCCACGCGCCCCTCCGGTACTCGAACGAGCGCCCGTCGTCCTCGTAGACCAGGAACGATCCGTCGGCGCCCGGGTACACGACGAGCGTGAGCGGGCCCTCGACCGGTTCGGCGGTGTACTGGCGGACGGGACCCATGGGAATGATGGCGCCGGCGCGCACGTACAGCGGCGTCGTCTCCAGATCGACCGCGCGGTCGATCTCGCGCCCGCCGGTGACGCGTTCCTCGGTCCAGAAGTCGTACCAGGCACCGCGCGGGAGGTACAGCCGCCGGCTCGTCGCGCCCTTCTCGACGACGGGCGCGACGAGCATGTCGCGGCCCCAGAGGTACTGGTCGCCGCGCCCGACGGCCGCGGCGTCGTCGGGATAGTGCAGCCAGAGCGCACGCATGATCGGCAGGCCCGTCTCGGTGCATTCGCGCACGGCGGAGTAGAGGTACGGCGTCAGCCGGTAGCGGAGCTCGAGGTACTTCTTGCAGATGGGCTCGACGTGGGGGTTCCGGAGCTCGGCCGGGTCCGGATCGGCCGCGCCGCCCGTGTAGTTGGCGATCTCGCTCACGCCGTGCGTGCCAAGGTTCCAGCCCCAGGGCAGGCGGAGGTGCCAGTTGCGCCCGTGCGCGCGAAAGAGCGGGCAGAAGGCGCCGAACTGGAACCAGCGCACGTGCAGCTCGCCCGTGTACTCGCGCGTCGGCACGAAGCCGCCGATGTCGGTGCCCCAGAACGGGATGCCCGAAAGTCCGGTGTTGACCGCCACGGGCACGTGCGTCTTGAGCGTCTCCCACGTCGTGTAGACGTCGCCGGACCAGAGGAACGCCGCGTAGCGCTGCATGCCGGCGTAGCCGTTCCGATGGAGCGCGAACACGCGCTCGTTCGGACGCCACATCTGGCCGCCCTCCCAGTACATCCGGATGCGGGCCAGCCGCGACGGCGCGTCGTACCCGTCGCCCTGGTCGGGCCACCAGCCGTCGACGCCGAGGTCGACGAGCGGCTTGTGCGACGGCCAGTAGCAGGCTGCCTGCCGCTCGGGCGGCCAGCGGTTCTCCTGCGCCGGCGCGCGATCGGGCGGAACCGGGGGGTTGCGGCCCGCCGGAATCGGCGGCGCCGTGCACGGGTCCTTCACCGCGCCCGTGAATCGCTGGCCCTCGATCACGATGTGCAGCACGACCTTGAAGTGCTGGGCGTGCAAGGTGTCGATGATCTGCCTGGGATCGGGGAAGTTCATCGGATGCCAGGCGAACTCGCCGTTGTGCGTGTTCCAGCCCGAAGGCGTGAAATCCGTGCCGAGGTAGATCACCGCGTCGCACGGCAGCTTCTTTTCGCGGAACGTACGGGCCACGCGGAGGATCTCGTCCGGGCCGGCGAGCGTGCGATGGGACTGCAGGTAGCCGAACGACCAGAGCGGCGGCATCTCGGCCAGCCCCGTCACGCGGGCGTACTCGCGGAGGAGCACGGCCGGGTCGCTCGAGGCGACGACGAACACGTCGAGGGGCGTGGCGTCGGCCGCGTGCGTGAAGACGCCGTCGGCGCCCGTGAAGTCGAACGTGCCGAGCGGCTGGTGGATGTACAGGCCCCAGCCGTCCGTGCCGACGAGCCACTGGATCGGCACGCGCCCGCCGTGCGTCCGCAGCTGGTAGCCGCCCTGGCCGCTGCGCATGCGGTCGGTCGAGCCCTTGCGATCGAACTGCGGTCCGCCCTCGCCGAGGCCGAGGAGCGGCCCCTTGGGCAGCGCGAACCGCATCGTCGGCTGATCGGGGCTGAGCGTGAGCTTCTGCACGGGCGCGCCGCGGCTCGTCTCAATATGGAAAGTGGGTGGATCTTCGGTGTAGCGCACGATCAGGCCGCCGGCCGTCACGCGGGCCAGCGCCGCAGGCGACCGCACGGGCCGCGCCATCTTCGCGAACATCGCGGCATCGAGCACGCCATCGTCCGGCACTGGCGTCGGGACGCCGTCGACCAGCGGCGTGACGATGAGGCGCAGCGTGGTCGCGTTGAGCGAGAAGACGGTGACCTCGACCGGGCGGCCGTCGACCGTGATCGGGCCCGTCTGGAGGATGAGGCGCGGGGCAAAGGCGGCGCCGGCGCCGGCCGCGCCGAGCTGTTTCAGGGCATCGCGACGGGACACTCGGGTCGGCATCGTCTGGGACCCGCCGGCATCCTATCAGGATGCGCGCCCGAAGGGACCTGGCCCCTACCCAAGGACACCGAGGCCGCCTGGACCGGCTCGTCGCCCGTCCTCCGTGGCGGCAGCTCGAGTTCGACGCGCTGCTAGAATCACACCCCCTTGATGCGCGTCATACGTCCCATCGGACCGCGCGTCCCCCTCATTGCCGCGCTCGGGCTCGCGTGGCTGAACTTCCTGCTGACGGTCAAGTGGGCCTACATTCCGGGCGCGCTGAACGGTCCGAAACGGCCGTGGTACGCGGCGGCGCTGGCCGTGGCCACCGTCCTGGCGTTTGCCAGCCGGCGCCTGGGACGCCGCGCCGCGCCCGTGGCGGTCTGGCCGCTCACGGCGATCGCGTGGGCGCTGCTCGTCATCGGATTCCTGCTCTGCCTGCCGCCCGCGACGTGGTCGCTCACGCCGTTCTTCGACGACTGGCCGCCGCGGTTGGTGGCGACGGTGCAGGGCCTCCGGCTGGCCATGCAGGGTGCCGTCACGGGCTGGGAGTGGAACCTCCTGGGCGGGTACCAGACGTCCGCCGACCTCAGTCAGAACCTGACCGTGCTCGGGGCCCTTCCGCTGACGCTCTTCGGGAGCGCGGTGGGCTACCACCTGCTGCATGCGGGGCTCTTCGCCGCCATTCCCCTGCTCGTCTGGCTGGACCTCACGGCCGAGGAACCGGCCGACGTGGCGCGCCTTGGCTCGGCCCTCGTCGTGCTTGGGGTGGTCGGCTACTACGGCACGATCATGACGAGCGGCGACACGAACTCGATCGCCGGCGTCTTCTGTGCGGTACTGGCGCTCACGGGCAGCCGTCTGGCGCGGCGCGGCGCCAGGTGGGGCGGCGCCGTCCTCGCGCTGGGACTCACGCTGGCGCTCTACACCCACGCCGGGTTTTTCGTGTACACGTGCGTGTACCTGGTGCTGGAAGCTGCGTACTATCGCCGCGGCCGCCACCTCGTCCGTCTCGTCGCCGCTGCCAGCGTCGCGGCCGTCGCCGCGCTCCCGGTCTACTGGGAACTCCTCCGATACCCCTCGTATTTCGCCACGAACAACGTCGTGTATGCGGCGGGCACGATCGACTGGCTGGACGCCGTCCGCCGCGTGTACTACAGCGTCGAACTGCTCGCCCAGCCGCACCGATGGTTCAACGACTCCTACGGACTCGCCAGGGTCTTCCTGCCCGTCCTGGGCTGGGTGGCGTGGCGGGCCCGGCCCGCCCGCTCCGGCTTCTACGCCTTGGCCGCGACGGCCACGGTGGCCATGATGATGATCGACGTGCCCGCGGTCACCGGCTATCTCTTCTCGCGGTCGCTGCACATGCTGGCCGTCCTGGCCCCCGTGCCGATTGCCTGGTTCATCGTCGAGCAGGCCGGCAGCCGCGCAATGGCCACGGCGCTTGCGCTCGTCGCCGCCCTGTACGTGCATGCGGCGATGAATCCCGTGCCGCACGTCGCGGACATCCGCGACTTCGACCGCGGCCTGGTCGAGCGCGTCGAGCAGGTTGACGGCGCGCTCGTACTGGTGGAGGGCAATCCGCACCGGGACCTCATTCCCGATCCCGGCGAGCGGACCGAGCGCACGCCGTTCGGCATCCACTTCGAGTCGCTTCTGGCCGAGGCGACGGGGCGCCGGCTGTACGCGCAGACCTGGGACGGCTGGCACTGGACGCCGTTCCGGGGGCAGACGGTCGCCGCCGGCTCGTTCCGCGGCGCACCGATTCGCGCGACGCCTGTAGCGGAGTTCGCCGACGAGATGCGCCGCTGGGGCGTGCGACACCTCCTGGTCTGGAGCGAGGCGACCCGGGCGTATCTCGACGCGGCGCCGGACTACTTCACCGAACGGTGGGCGTCGGGCCGATGGCGCGACTATGAGTTCGCCCAGGCGGACTCGCACGACGTCGTCGTGCAGGGGGGCGGCGAGGGTGCGCTCGGCGACCGCCATCCCCTCGGGGGCAAGGTCGCGCTCGACGGCGTCACGGCCGGCGCGCGCGTGGTCGTACGCATGAACTACTTTCCGGCCTGGCGGGCCGAAGTGGACGGCGTGCCAATCGCGCTCGAGGCCGAGCGCGGCCAGCTCGCCTTTTCCGCGCCGCGCGACGGCTCGTACGTCGTCTCGCTCGTCTATCCCGCGCGACGGGGGCTGGTGGCTTTCAGCGTGCTGGCGTTTCTCGCCGGCGCGATTGGCCTCCGGCGTCTGTAACCTCCGTCTACAATCCTCTCTGATGGTGCGGTCCTCATGGCAGTGACGACGAGGCCGGCGCTGGTCGTGATGGCGGCCGGCGCGGGCTCGAGGTTTGGCGGGCCCAAACAGACCACGTCTGTCGGGCCGAATGGCGAGTGGCTGCTCGAGTATGCCGTATTCGATGCGCGGCGCGCGGGATTCGGCCGCGTCGTCCTCATCATTCGCGAGGAACTTCGGCCCCGATTCGACGAGCTCGTGGACCGGCTGACGTCGGCTGGCATGGACGTCGCCTGCGCCTGCCAGCGCATCGACGACGTGCCCGGGCCGTTCCTCGCTGCGGCGCGCACGAAGCCCTGGGGCACGGGCCACGCAGTGCTGGCGGCCCGGAACGAGGTAACCGGTCCGTTTGCCATCATGAACGCCGACGACTTTTACGGCGCGGACGCGTACGCGCAGGGCGCGGCGGCGTGCCGCGCGGCCGACGCCCGCGGCGTGGCCACTGTGGTCGCGATGCGTCTCGAACGAACGCTCTCCGAGCACGGGCCGGTCAAGCGCGGATGGTGCCAGACGGCGGGCGATCGCGTGACGCGCCTCGAAGAGGTGATGGGCATCGAGCGGCGCGACGGGACCTATCACGCGGCCGGCCGGCACGCGGCCGTTCGCTTCACGGGCCGCGAGCTCGTGTCGATGAACTTCTGGGTGTTTCCACCGGCGATCTTCGGCCACCTCGACGCGAAGTTCCGTGCGTTTCTCGGCCGGTCTGCGGCCGATGCGGCGGCCGAGTTCCTCCTGCCCGAGGCCGTCAACCAGCTCATCGACGAGGGCCGGCTCGACCTGCGGGTCGTCGATTCGTCCGGCCCGTGGTTCGGCCTGACGTACCAGGAGGATCGTCCGGCCGTCGAAGCGGGGCTGGCCGGACTCACCGCGCAGGGCGTGTATCCGAGTCCGTTGTGGACAGACGGGGTCGTACCTCGATCTGTGGAAAACTCCGGCGGCTGAGGCAACCCTGGTGTCCCGGGAGTTTTCCACAGATCGAGGTACGACCCCGCTCTCGCCGGTCGGCTTTGGCGCGTGGGCCATCGGCGGGTTCTGGGGCCCCGTGGACGACGCCGAGTCGATGCGCGCGCTGCATGCGGCCGTTGACGCCGGCGTCACGTTCATCGACACGGCGGACGTGTACGGCGACGGGCGCAGCGAGCGCCTGGTGGGACGCCTCGTCCGCGAGCGGGCCGGCCAGCCGATCGTTGTGGCGACCAAGGCCGGCCGGAAGCTGCCGGTCCAGACGCCCGACGGCTACACGCGCCAGAACCTGACGCAGTGGATCGACGCCAGCCTCCGCAACCTCGGCGTCGAGACGCTGGATCTCCTGCAGCTGCACTGCCCGCATCCCGACGTGTACGGCCGGCCGGAGGTGTTCGGCATCCTCGACGACCTGGCGGCGGCGGGCACGCTCCGCGCGTACGGCGTGAGCGTCGAAACGGTCGATGAAGGTCTCCGCGCCGTGAAATACCCCAACGTCAGGTCGGTCCAGATCATCTTCAATCTCTTCCGCCACAAGCCCGCGGAGGTGTTCCTGCGCGAGGCCGCGCGTCGCGAGGTCGCCGTCATCGCGCGCGTGCCGCTCGCGAGCGGCCTCCTCACGGGCAAGCTCGGGCCGCGATCGACCTTCCCGCCCGACGATCATCGGCAGTTCAACCGGCATGGTGAGCTCTTCGACCGCGGTGAGACGTTTTCGGGCGTGCCCTACGAAGTCGGACTCGAGGCCGTGGAGCGGCTGCGGCCGCTCGTGCCGCTTGGCGCGACGATGGCCCAGCTTGCGCTCCGGTGGATCCTCATGTTCCCGGAGGTGACCTCGACCATCCCTGGCGCCCGGACGCCCGCCCAGGCGCGAGAGAACGCCGTCGCTCGCGCGCTGCCTCCGCTGGACGAGAAGACGATGGGCGCGGTGCGCGAGGTGTACGACGAACTCATCCGGCCCCACGTGCACGCGCACTGGTAGGCCGGACGAGCTCTCACCATGAGGAACATGAAGAACATGAAAGCCGGGATGACGGCAAAAGAACCTTCATGTTCCTCATGTCCTTCATGGTGATGGCTCTTGGCCAACCTGCACGGTGACGGCTCTAAGATTAGGCAAGCTTTCACGGCGTCTGCTCCGGGTAGGGTAGGATGCGCACCATGAGGATCCCGATTGTCGCCGTCGTGCTGGCGAGTGGTCTGCTGGCGCAAACGCCGCCGGCGAGAGTGCCGGCGGCGGACGTGCCGTCCTACTCGGGCGCCATGGTCAAGGCGCCGCCGGCCGCGCTCGGCCTCGATCCCTTCTACACGAAGTACGCCGACGCCTTCGGCATTCCAGTGGTGAGTTCGGACAGGGTCCCATCCGATGCCCTCCTCATGGCGCGCGACATCGTCAACTACATGCTGATCAAGCGCCCCGATGTCCGCGCGGAACTCATCCGGCGCGGGTCGCGCGTCATGATCATCGCCCACGCGGAAGGGCAGATGGACCTGCCCGAGTACCGCGACTGGAAGAAGCCCGCGAAGGACGATCCGCGGCTCACGCCGGGGGAGCGTGCCCGCTACGACCTGCCCGGGGGCATCGCGAGCATGACGGACCAGGAGTACTGGAACCGGCGCGCGCGCGGGATGGGCGGCATCCGCACGTCGTGCGCCGAGGAGAACCTGCTCGGGTACGAAGGCACCCGCTACTGGGGTGAGCACATCTGCGTGCACGAGTTCTCGCACGGCATCATGGGCGCCCTGCGGGCCGCGGACCCGGCGCTGATCAAGGACCTCGAGGCCGCCTACGCCGCCGCCAAGGCGGCCGGGCGCTTCAAGGGGCACTACGCCGAGAACACCATCGCCGAGTACTGGGCCGAAGGCACGCAGTGGTGGTTCTGGTCCAACTACTCATGGACGACGCCCGAGAAGGCCGAGCTCTGGTCACCGGAGGATCTGAAGGCGTACGATCCGGCGCTCTTCGAGATCCTGTCGCGCGTGTACGAGGGTCACCGCATCCCGGCTGACATCTACCACGGTCGCAAGGTGCCTCGGCGTTCGGGCCCATCATCGGACTGACGACCCGCGGCCGAGACCGGAGGCGTGAGAACCTCGGCCTTCCTGATGTAGTCGAGGCGCGGAAACCTCGCGTCGAGCCACGCGTTGCCGGCGTCGAAAAAGGGATCCTGCCTGCCGGCCCGAATGCCGCCAGGCCCTTCGCCGTGCTCGGCGTTGAACGACTCGACGACGTCCATGCCGGCGGTGACGCGGCCGAATGGCGTGAACGGCTCCTTGTCGTGCGTGGCGGAGTTATCGCCCAGGTTGAAGAACACCTGCGTGGTCCGGCCGTTCGGCACGGCAAAGGCAAACGCCACCGTGCCGCGGACGTTCGACTGGCGGAACGGGTCGTCAGGAATCGTGCGGGTTCGCCACGCTTTCGCAATGGCCGGGTCGCCGCTGATGCCGAACTGCGTCCACCGGCCCGGGTTGATGCGGAAGAAGCGCGCCTCGTCGTAATATCCGTGCCGGACGAGCGCGACAAACCGATCGGCGCCTCGAGGCGCCCACTCGCGCGTCACCTCGATGAGGACCGTGCCTTTGGTGGTGTCGAGACGCACGATGCAGCGGGCGGGCGCCGGCTGGCTGAACTCGGGCGCGTCCGGCGTGAGGAGGAGCGCTCGCGCGCTCTGGGACGCCTGCGGCCCGGCCGCGTGGACCAGTCCGACCGCGAGTGCGAGAGTCGTCAAGGTGATGCGCATGCCAATCCCATTGAGCCGACCGCCGACCCGCCGGTTGCGATGGGCGGCTGGCATCGTAGCACTGGCGGTCGGCGCGGTGACGATCCTCGCCGGGCCGTCGCGTTTCGGCTTTTCCGATCGCGTCGAGCGGCACCTGTTTCCCGAGGTGACCTCGGGCCCGGCCGATCCTGCCTGGAGCCCGGACGGCCGGTGGATCGCGTTCTCGATGCAGGGCGACATCTGGAAGGTGCCCGCCGAGGGCGGCGAGGCCCTCGCGCTGACCGAGGGGCCCTGGTATTACTTCCAGCCGGCCTGGAGTCCGGACGGCCAGTCCATCGCGTTCACGGTGGACACGGGCGGCAACCTGGACATCGGTCTCGTGCCGGCGGCCGGCGGCGACGTCGTGCGGCTGACCGACGCGCGTGAAGTGGACATCGAGCCGGCCTGGAGCCGGGACAGCCAGAGCCTCATCTTCGTGAGCGCGCGCGGCCGCGGGTTCGACATCTTCCAGCTGCACCTCGCCGATCGATCGGTCACGCCGGTTGTGTCCGAGCCGGGCGATCAGATTCAGCCGGCCGTCTCGCCGGACGGCCGCACGCTGGCCTACGTGAGTCCGGTGGCGGGCCGGCTCGGCACGGGCGGCATCTGGACGCGATCGCTCGTCGTGCCCGACGAGCCGTCCAGGCTCGTGCACTACGAGGAGTCCGAGTACCGCATGCGGCCGTCCTGGACGCCGGACGGGCAGGCGTTCCTCTTCGGGTCGGACGACCGAGGCTCGAACGACATCGCGATCGTGCCGGTGGCTGGGGGCAATCCCATCGTGCTCACGAACGACGAGATGGGCGAGTTCTCGCCCGCAGCCTCGCCCGGCGGGGAGTCGTTCGCGTTCATCTCCAACCGCGCCGGGCCGATGACGCTCTTCATCGCGCCGGCGGGCGGCGGGCCGGTGACGTCGTGGCGAGCGGTGTCGATGGCGACGCGCCGCCCGAAGCGGCCGTCGGCGGTCGTCCGCGGGCGCATCGTCGGGCCCGACGGACGGCCCATGGCGGCGCGCGTCCAGATCCAGGCGTCCGATGGCCGCGCGTACGCGCCCGATGACGGCTTCGCGCGGGTGATCGCCGTCAGCGAGACGCACTACTTTCACACGACGGGCGAGTTCGAGGTGCGGCTGCCCGCGGGGCCCGTGACGATCGAGGCGCTCTCCGGCTTCGAGTTCGTCCCGGCGCGCCAGGCGGTCGAGGCGCGCGCCGGCGGCGCGGCCGCCACGCCGCCGGTCACGCTCGCGCTCCGGCGGCTCGTCGACGCGCCGGCCCTCGGGTGGTACTCGGGCGACACGCACGCGCACGACCTGCACCAGGGCCGTTTCGGCCTCACGCACCGCACGCTCTTCGAGCAGTCGTTGGCCGAGGACCTGCACGTCACGAATGTCCTGATTCACATGGACGGCACGCGGCTCATGGGCCGGTGGCCGGACCTCACGGGCGAGCCGCATCGATTGAGCACGCCGACGCACATCCTGCAGTTCGCTCAGGAATTCCGCGGCGGGCTGGGGCACATCGGGCTCCTGGGGATCAACCGGTACGTGCTGCCGCTCGTGGGCGGCGCGGGGAACACGGCGTACGCGCAGCCGGCGAGCGACCTGCCGTACCTCGACGGCGCGCGCGCGCAGGGCGGCATCGCCGGGTTCATGCACCCCTACACCGGCGCGCCCCGGGACGCCGCCGGCTGGTCCGGATCGCTCATCCCGGTCGACGTCGCGCTCGGCCGGGGCGACTTCTACGACGTGGCCAGCCTCTACTCGGACGAGCGGTCGTCGGCCGAGATGTACATGCGGCTGCTCAACGCAGGCTTCCGGCTCGCGGCGACCGGCGGCACCGACAACTTTCCCGACGTCTGGCGCGATCCGCCGCCGGGCACGGATCGCACGTACGTGCAGGTTGAGGGATCGCTGTCGGTCGCCTCGTGGCTCGCGGGTGTCAAGGCCGGCCGGACGTTCGCGACGACGGGCCCGCTCGTGTTTCTGACGGTGGGGGGCCGCGATCCCGGCGCGGAGATCGCCCTCGATGCGGCCGCGCCGGTCGACCTGCCCGTTCGCCTCCGCGTGGTGTCCATCGCGCCCATCGACACCGTCGACATCCTGGTCAACGGCCGTGTGGCCAGGTCGCTCTCGGCCTCCGGCCAGACGTCGGTCGAGTTCACCGGACCGGTGGCCGTGCCGGAGGGCGGCTGGGTCGCCGCGCGCGTCCTCGGGCCGTCGTCGCGCTACGTGGCGGACAGCTACGCCTTTGCCATGACGTCGCCGGTGTACGTCGTGCGCGGCGGGCGAAGGTTCGTGTCCAGAGAGGACGCGAGGTTCCTGGCCGACGTCGTTGAGGCGATCGGCGCGCGGACGCGCTCGTCGCGATGGCGATCGGACGCGGATCGACTCGCGTTCGAGCGGCAGATCCAGCAGGCCCGGGACGTCTACCGAAAGCTCGCGGGCTGAGTCGGCGGGCGCCGGTTCGACAGATGTCCTTCTACCTCGGTCTCGACGCCAGCACGCAGCGGCTGTCGGCTGTCCTCATCGAAGCGGGTCCTCGTCACCGCGCCGTGGTGGGCGAGTGGTCGCTTGGCTATGACGAGGCGCTGCCCGCATATGGCACGCGCCACGGCGTGCTGTCGTCTCCCGATCCGCTCGTCGCCCAGTCGCCGCCGCTCGTGTGGGTCGAGGCGCTCGACCGCGTCATGGCCGGAGTGGCCGCGGCCTGGCCCGCCGAGACAGCCCGACTGGCCGCTGTGGGCGGGTCCGCGCAGCAGCACGGCAGCGTGTACCTCACGGCGGCGGCGCCGGCCGGGCTGGAGGCCCTGGACCCGACGCGGCCGCTCGTCGATACCGTGCAGCCGCTCCTCGCCCGCGACGTCGCGCCCGTCTGGATGGATGCGACGACGGCGAAGGAATGCCGGGATATCACGGCCGCGCTTGGCGGGGATCGGGCGGTCGCGCGGCTGACAGGGTCGCGGGCGTTCGAACGGTTCACGGGACCGCAGATTCGACGCTTCGCGCTTCAGGAGCCCGCACGCTACCAAGCGACGGGCGTGATCCACCTCGTCAGTTCCTTCCTGGCCTCGCTGCTTGCGGGCCGATCCGCGCCGATCGATCCGGGCGACGGATCGGGCATGAATCTGATGGACATCCGGAGCGCCACCTGGTCCGACGCGGCGGTTCAGGCGACCGCTCCGGACCTGGCCCGGAAGCTCCCGCCGATCGTGTCTGCGTCGACGGTCATCGGCAGCCTGGCGCCATACTGGTGCGCGCGGTGCGGCTACGGGCCGGCGCGCGTGGTCGTGTGGTCCGGCGACAACCCGTCGAGCGCGATCGGCACGGGTCTCGTGCGCGAAGGGAAGGTGGCCGTGTCGCTCGGCACGAGCGACACGATCTTCGGCCTCATGGACGAGCCTCGGCCGGATCCTGACGGGGCGGGTCACGTGTTTGGCGCGCCGACGGGCCGCTGGATGGGCCTGACGTGCTTTCGGAACGGGTCGCTCGCGCGCGAACGGGTGCGGGACGCGTACGGCATGGACTGGGCCGCGTTTTCCGCCGCGCTTGCCTCGACGCCGCTGGGCAACAACGGCGCGCTCATGCTGCCGTGGTTCGAGCTTGAAATCACACCGACCGTCGTCCGTCCGGGCGCGCGACGTCAAGACCTCGACGTCTCCGACGCCCCGGCCAACGTTCGAGCCGTGGTCGAGGCTCAGATGATGGCACTGGCCAACCACTCGGCCTGGATGGGCGTGGACGTCGACGTCGTCCACGCGACTGGTGGCGCGGCGGTGAACCGGGCGATCCTTCAGGTCATGGCCGATGTCATGGACGCGGAGGTCTGCGAGTTTCGCGTGTCCAACTCGGCCGCGCTCGGCGCCGCGCTCCGGGCCGTCGAGGCCGACTGGGTCGCGTCCGGTCGGCGCGCCGGGTGGGACGAGGTAGTGGCCGGGTTTACCGAGCCGGTGGCGGTTGCCGCGCGGCCGGTGCCGGCGCACGTCGAGGTCTACAAGGCGCTGCGCGTTCGCTACGCGGCGTTCGAGCGGGCCGAACTCGCCGCATCGCCGCCTGGCGCGAGGCGCTCGTAGAGCGCTTCGAACGGTCTGGCGACGCTCTAGCGTTTGCCGAGACCGGCGCGGTCCGCGAAGGCCTGGAGCGCCTTCACCTGATCGGAGCGCAGCGGGGCCGAGATGCCGAGCGCACTGACGCTCACCGTCTGCGCATCGGCGAGCTGGAGGAACTCGCCCGGCGTGAGCCGGGCGCGCGCGTTCACCGGGGCGTCGCCGGGGCCGAACGGCCCGGGCGGGTACGTCGTCAGCCGCGCGGAGCCGTCGATCGTCGTCTGCTTCTTGTCCCGTCCGGTGACACGAAAGCTGAGGTTCGACCAGCGAACGCGGTTCGGTTCGAAGCCGGGGATCAGCGTCAGCATGACGTCGGCCGGTGGCGCGCCCGGCGATCGCCGGAGCCTCGTGACGGCGAACGACACCGACACCGACCCCTCGGGCCCGGTCACCACCAACCCGAGGCCGATCTCGGTGTCCGGTTCGGAGCCGACCTCATGGGTCCACGTCTCCAAGTCCTTCCAGCCGACGACCGGCGGCGTCGATGCGCCGGTCGGCTTGGGCGGTGGGGCGACCTGATGATCCGCGGCCCGGGCGAGCACCTCCAACGCGAGGCCTGCCGTGAGCGCCGCCGTTACGATCGCCAGAGCGATCGCGCCCGTCCGAGGTTTGCGAGCCATGAGAACGATTATAGGGAAAACGACCTCGGAGGTCGTTTTACGTTTTTCGTAAAACGACCTCCGAGGTCGTTTTCTGCCCTTCGAGGGCGTTTCTCTCAGCGGACGCCTAGCAGCAGATCGACAACCAGCTGATCCAGCCGCTCGTAAGGAAGGCCGCGAGACCGAAGCTGGTCGAGATCGAATGCGAGGTCCTTCAACCGCCGGGCGGTTTCAGGTTTGTAAGGGCCGAGGAGCGCGGCGACCGCGTCGGCGCCGGATCGAATCTCGGCGAGGAGGGCCTGAATATCCCGGTCCTCCCGGAAGCGTCGCGCCTTGTCCTTGAGGATGAGGTACGTGCGCATGCAGCCGCGCGCGAACGCCCAGACGTCGTCCGTGTCGGCCGTGCGATAGGCGTGCGCGTCGAAGTGGCGCGGGCCGTCGTAGCCTGACTCCTCGAGCAACTTGACGACGAAGAAGAGCGTCTTGATCGACTCGGATCCGAAGCGGAGGTCCTGGTCGAAGCGCCCGAACTTCTGGTCGTTCAAGTCGATATGGAAGAGCTTGCCGGCTTCGAGCGCCTGGGCGACCACGTGGTAGAAGTTCAGGCCCGCCATGTGTTCGTGCGCGACTTCGGGGTTGACGCCGACCATGTCCGGATGGTCGAGCGTCTCGATGAACGCCAGATAGGCGGGCGTCGTGGCGAAGTAAAGGTCGCCGCGCGGCTCGTTGGGTTTGGCTTCGAGCGCGAAGCGCAGCGGGTAGCCCTGGTCCTTCACGTACGCGCACAGAAAGTTGATGGCGTGGCGGAAGCGCCGGATGGCCTCGACGGGATCCTTGGCGGCGTCGACTTCGGCGCCCTCACGGCCGCCCCAGAAGACGTAGGTCGCGGCGCCCAGCTCGATGCCGAGGTCGATCGCGCGCATCGTCTTTTGCAGGGCGTAGGCCCGCACGGCCGGGTCGTGGGCCGTGAACGCGCCGTCGCGAAACACCGGGTCGGTGAAGAGATTGGTCGTGGCCATCGGCACGACGAGGCCGTGTGCGGCCAGTGCCTGACGAAAACCCCGGACGATGGCATCGCGTTCGGCGGCGGTCGCGTCGATGGGCACGAGGTCGTTGTCGTGCAGGTTGACGCCGTACGCACCGATCTCGGCCAGGCGCGCGACGGCCGTCTCCGGCTCCAGCACGGGCCGGACCGGCTCGCCGAACGGGTCGCGCCCGCGGTTGCCCACGGTCCAGAGGCCGAACGTGAAGCGGTCCGCGGCGGTTGGCGCGAGACTCGACACGCGTCGAATGGTAAACGACTTTCCCGTATGCTGGGCACCTCCGAGGAGGTCCGGTATGAGGCTGGCAACCCGAGTTTCGCGAACCGTGCTGATTCCTGCCGCGCTCGCGGCCGCGGTCGTCCTTCAAGGCGGCGCGACCGGCGCCGAGCAGACCGCCGGTCAAGGCCAGCAGGCGGGTCAGGGCCGCGGCGGAGGTCGCGGCGGGCAGACGACGCCCATTGACGAGGCGCGCGCCCGACAGCTCTACGTCAGCAACCGGTTCGAGGACCACGCCCGCCCCGACTTCGCGGCTCACATCAAAGCCAAGGCCACGGAGGACGCGCGCTACCCGGCCGCCTGCGCCGGTGTTCTCGAGTGCACCAAGGTGAGCTATCGATCGAGCGTGGGCGACATGGACATTCCCGCCTACCTCTTTCAGCCGCTGAAGAAGCGCGGACCCCGCGGACACGCGGCGATGATCTGGGTGCACGGCGGCGTGCACGGGAACTGGAGCATCAGCTACTTCCCGTTCGTGAAAGAGGCCGTCCAGCGCGGCTACGTCATCATCGCGCCCGAATACCGCGGGAGCACCGGCTACGGCGAGGCCCACCACATGGCGATCGACTACGGCGGCAAGGAAGTCGACGACGTGATGAGCGCGCACGCATACCTGAAAACGCTGGCCCACGTCGATCCGGACCGCGTCGGTATGATGGGCTGGAGCCACGGCGGCTACATCACGCTCCTGTCCCTTTTTCGCGACGTCCATCCGTTCAAGGCGGGCGCGGCCATCGTGCCGGTCACGAACCTGGTCTTCCGCCTGTCATACAAGGGCCCGGGCTACCAGCGCCAGTTCTCGACGCAAAAGGAGATCCTGGGCCTGCCGTTCGAAAAGCGCGATCTCTACATCGCCCGATCGCCGCTCTACCTCGTGGACAAGCTGAAGGTGCCGCTCCTCGTCCACGTCGCCACGAACGACACGGACGTCGACTTCGTCGAAGACCAGCAGATCGTCGACGCGCTCCGGTCCCGCAAGCCCGATCTGGCCGAAACGAAGGTGTACGTCGATCCGACGCCCGGTCCGGCCAGCGGCGGCCACACGTTCAGCCGGCGCGTGAATCCGCAAACCCTCGAGCGCGACGACTCACCTGAGCAGATTGACTCGTGGAATCGGACCTGGGTGTTCTTCGAGTGGATACTCAGGCCCTATCAGGATAGATCCCGGCAATGAGGCAATGGGGCAATGGGGCAATGGGGCAATGCTGCAATGGGGCAATGCGGCAATGCGGCAATGCGGCAATGCGGCAATGCGGCAATGCGGCAATGAGGTAATGAGGCAATGCGGCAATATGGCAATGAGGTAATGCGGCAATGTGGCAATGAGGTAATGCGGCAATGTGGCGATGCGGCAATGCGGCAATGCGGCAATGAGGCAATGCGGCAATGAGGCAATGCGGCAATGAGGCAATGCGGCAATGAGGTAATGAGGCAATGCGGCAATGAGGTAATGAGGCAATGCGGCAATATGGCAATGAGGTAATGCGGCAATGTGGCAATGAGGTAATGCGGCAATGTGGCAATGAGGTAATGCGGCAATGTGGCAATGTGGCGATGCGAAGAGCGATGCAGGCCGTGGGAGCGCGTCGCGCCTACCGGGCGACCCCAAATGTGAACACGGTCTTCGATCGATACGCCTCGCCCGGCCGCAGCACGGTTGACGGGAAGGTCGGCCGGTTCGGCGAGTCGGGGTAGTGCTGGGTTTCGAGGCAGAAACCTGAGCGGTGCGGGTAGAGACGGCCGCCCTTGCCGGTGAGCGTGCCGTCGAGGAAGTTGCCCGAATAGAACTGCAGTCCGGGCTCCGTCGTCGTGATGTCAAGCGTCCGGCCCGACTGCGGCTCGACCACGCGCGCGGCGTGCGACAGGCCGGGGCCGCTCCGCGTCAGCACGAAGTTGTGGTCGTAACCGAGCCCGTTCTTGATCTGATCGTGCGCGGCGTCGATGCGCGCGCCAATCGGCATCGGCTTGCGAAAGTCAAAGGGCGTACCCTCGACCGGCGCCAGTTGTCCCGTGGGAATGAGCGTGGCGTCCACGGGCGTGTACTCGGCCGCGTTGATCATCAGCTCGTGCCCGAGGATGTCGTTCGCGCGGCGACCGGCCAGATTGAAGTAGCTGTGCTGCGTCAGGTTGATGACGGTCGGCTTGTCGGTCGTCGCGTGGTAGTCGACGGCCAGTTCGTTCCGATCGTTGAGCGTGTAGGTCACCGTGGCCTTGACCGTGCCGGGATAACCTTCCTCGCCGTCCGGGCTCGTGTACGTCAGCGTCACGCCCACGCCGTCCGCGTTCTGAAACGTCTCGGCCGCCCAGCGCACCTTGTCCCAGCCCTTCACGCCGCCGTGCAGGTGATTCGGGCCGTTGTTGGTGGCGAGCGTGTAGGGCTTGCCGTCGAGCACGAAGCGGCCCTTGGCGATTCGGTTGCCGTACCGGCCGATGATGCAGCCGAAGTACGGCGACTTGGTGAGATAGGGCGGCAGATCGTCGAAGCCGAGCACGATGTCGTCGAGCTCGCCGGCCCGATCGGGCGTGCGGAGCGAGAGGATGATTCCGCCGTACGTGATGAGGCGCACCTCGATGCCGGCGCCGTTGCGCAAGGTAATCAGGTCGACCACCCTGTCGTCCGGCGTGCGCCCGAACCCCGGCGACAAGGTCAGGCGCGGCTGCGGCTGCTGCACGGGACCGGATGATTGCTCACCGCCGCAACCGGCGACAAGGCCGGCGGCGAGCGTCAGCATGGCGATGGGCCGGGGAGCCTGCATCATGACCAACCTTCCTGCGGCGGGACGGACGACGGAGGATATCCTATTACGCGCGTCACGGAGCAGATTTCCACCCCCATGAACCGCTTTTCCGACGCCGTCGCCATTGTGACCGGCGGTGCGCGCGGCATCGGGCGCGCGATTGTCGATCGGCTGTCGGCCGAGGCGGGCGCCGTCACGGTCTTTGACGTTGACGGCCCGGCGGGGGAGGCCACCGCCCGCGAGCTTGGAGCCACCGGCGGCAGGGTTGCCTTCGTCCAGGCGGACGTGACGCGCGAGGACGACGTCCGACGAGGCGTCGCCGAGGTGCTGAAGGCCCATGGAAGGGTCGACGTCCTGGTCAACAACGCGGGCGTCAACACGTACTTCGACGCCGCCGCGATGACCGAAGCCGAATGGGACGCCGTGTTCGCCGTCGATCTGAAGGGCGCCTGGCTGTGCGCCAAGCACGTGCTGCCCGGCATGGTCGCCCGTCGCCAGGGGTCCATCGTCAACATCGCGTCGATTCACGCGACGCTGACGATGGCGGGGATGTTTCCGTACGCCGCGGCCAAGTCGGGCCTGGTCGGCCTGACGCGAAGCCTCGCGCTCGACTACGCGCCGCTCGGGATCCGGGTGAACGCCGTGTCCCCCGGCTGGACGCGCACCGACCTGGTCGAGGAGTGGTTCCGGCGCCAGCCGGACCCGGCCGCCGCGGAAGCGAGCGTGCTCCGCGCGCACCCGATGCGACGCATCGCCACGCCGGCCGAAGTCGCCAATCTCGTCGCCTTTGTCGCCTCGCCGGAAGCGTCGGCGATCACGGGCGCCTCGCTCGCCGTGGACTGCGGGTTGGGGATACAGTTTGCCACCTGACGGGGACGCCATGCCCAGAGCCGACGCCATTCTCCGCACGCTGCACCTGCCCGCGCGTGACGCGTACGACCTGCCGGCGTCGACGAAGCGGTTCGCCGACGGCGGCCAGTATCGCGTCGAGATTCCCTCGTGCGAAGGCCCGACGGCGCTCGACGCCGTGATCGCCGAAGCGCGGGCCCGCGGCGTGCCGGTGCACCGTGTGAGCCAGGGCAGCGGCATCATGCTGCAGACCGACGCCGAGATTCGGGAGATGCTCGCGCTCGCCGAGGCGTCCGGCATCGAGGTGTGTCTCTTCGTCGGCCCGCGCGCCAACTGGGACACCGGCGTGCAGGCGGCGTCGACGGCGGGCCGCGTGATTGGCTCGGCGCTTCGCGGCGCCGATCAACTCGCGTTCGGGATTGACGACGTGCTCCACGGGGCCGCTCTGGGTTTGCGGTCCGTGCTCGTCGCCGACCTCGGGCACCTCAAGGTCCTCGGGCATATGAAGGAGACGGGCGACCTGCCCGCCGACTTCGTGCTCAAGGTGTCGGTCACGCTCGCGCCGGCCAACCCGGCCTCGGCCCGGCTCCTCGAGGATCTCGGCGCGACGTCCATCAACCTGCCCGTCGATCTGCCGCTGGCCCAGATTGCGGCCATCCGGCAGGCCGTCGACGCCGCCATCGATTTCTACGTGGAAAGCCCGGACGACTTCGGCGGCGCCGTCCGCCACTACGAGACCGGCGACCTCGTGCGCGTCGGAGCGCCGATCTATCTCAAGTACGGCCTGCGGAACGCCCCGCCGCTCTACCCGAGCGGCCAGCACCTCGAGCCAACGGTCGTGGCGCTCTCGCGCGAGCGCGTGCGGCGGGCCGCCATCGGCCTCGCGATCCTTGGCCGCCAGATGCCGGACGCCGTTCCGTCGCCCATCGCGGCCCCGGTTGCGCGATCCGGGAACCGTTCGTGAAGATCACCGCCGCCCGCACGACCGTCGTCGGCACACCCTGGCGCGAGCTGGTGTTCCTGGAGCTCGAGACGGACGCGGGTCTGGTCGGGACGAGCGAGGTGCGGATGGTCAGCCGCACGGAGACCCTGGTCGCCTGCCTGGCCGAGCTTGCGCCGCGCCACGTCATCGGCGCGGACCCGTTCGACGTGGAGCGGCTGGCCTGGCAAATCCAGCGCGGCGAGTACGACAGGCCGGGCGAGGTGTCGCAGTCGGCTCTCGCCAGCTTTGACGTCGCCTGCTGGGACCTGATGGGCCAGTCGCTCGGCGTGCCGGTCTGGAAGCTCCTCGGCGGGAAGTTCCGCGATCGGGTGCCGGCCTACGCGAACGGCTGGTATCAGACCGGGCGCAATCCGGCGGCGATTGCGGCCCTGGCTCGAAAAGTCACGGCCGCCGGGTACCGGGCGATGAAGCTCGATCCGTTCGGCCACGCCAGCGCCGAACTGGACGCCGCCGAACGCGCCCGGGCCGTCGCGATCGTGGCCGCGGTGCGCGACGCGGTCGGCCCCGACATCCAGCTCATGCTCGAGATGCACGGGCGCTTCACGCCGGCCACGGCCGCGCAGGTGGCGCGGCTCCTCGAGCCGTTCGCGCCGGAGTGGATCGAGGAGCCGACACCGCCCGAGAACGCGCTGGCGTACCGATCGGTGCGCGCGGCCACGTCGCTGTCGATCGCGACGGGCGAGCGCGCCCACACGATGGAGGACATCCGCGGCTTCATCGAGGGCGGACTGGTCGACGTCGTGCAGGTGGACCTCACGCACTTCGGCGGCTTCCTGCCGATGAAGCGGCTCGCGGGCTGGGCCGACGTGTACTCGCTCGTCCTCGCGCCGCACAACGTCTGCGGTCCGGTGGGCACGATGGCCAACCTGCATCTGGCCGTGTCGACGCCCAACTACAAGGTGCTCGAACACTTCAACGACTTCGCCGACGCCTGGGTCCACGAGCTGGTCGACCACTCGCCGCGCATCGACCCGGCCGACGGGTGTTTCGTGGCGCCGGCCAGGCCCGGTCTCGGCCTGCGCCTCGACCATGAGGCGTGCCGCAAGCACCCGCGCACGGGCGGTCGCATCCGGCTGTTCGAGGCCGGGTGGGAAGAGCGTCAGGGGTGAGGCTCGCGCTCGACGTCCGCGCCGAACTGGGCGAGGGTCCGATCTGGGACGACCGCCGCCGCCGGCTCCTCTTTGTCGACATCATGCGCGGGCACGTCCATGAGTTCGATCCCGAGACCGGGACCGATCGGGTTCTCGATGCGGGCCGGCCGGTTGGCGCCGTCGTGCTGGCCGAGCGCGGCGACTGGATTCTTGCTGCCCAGGACGGGTTCCATCGCATGGACCCGGAGACGGGCCGGCTCGAGACGATTGCCGAGATCGAGGCCGACGATCCGGAGACGCGCATGAACGACGGCGCCGTCGATGCGCGCGGACGATTCTGGGCCGGCACGATGGGCATGGCCGGCAGGGCCGCACGCGGCACGCTCTACCGGCTGGATCCGGGTGGGTTCGTGCACGCGATGCTGTCGCCGGTGTCGATTTCCAACGGGATCGACTGGAGCCCCGACAGTAGCCTCATGTACTACGTGGACACGCCCACCCGCCGTCTCGACGTCTTCGACTTCGACGTGGAGGCCGGGACCATCAGCGGCCGGCGCGCCTTTGTCGTCCTGCCGGGGTCCGCGGGTTGGCCCGACGGGCTCACGGTCGACGCCGACGGCGGCGTGTGGCTGGCGCTCTGGCAGGGCGGCGCCGTCCATCGGTACACCCCGGACGGCGAGATCGACCGCGTGATTCCGGTGCCCGCATCGCTGGCCACGAAGCCGGCCTTCGGCGGCGCCGGCCTGGACGACCTCTACGTGACGTCGGCGTGGATCGAGCTGGACGCGGCCGGGCGTCGGGCCGAGCCGGCCGCGGGCGGCCTCTTTCGCGAGCAACCCGGCGTCCGAGGCCGGGCGGCGAACCGGTTTCGAGGCTGACCGTGGCCGACGCGCTCCGCTTCATCGACGTCCACAAGTCGTTCGGCGCGGTGCGGGCGTTGTCGGGCGTCAGTTTCAGCGTCACGCGCGGCGAAGCGCACGCCTGCGTCGGGGAGAACGGCGCGGGCAAGTCCACGTTGCTCAAGATCCTGGCGGGCACCGTGCGGCCGGATCGCGGCGAGATCGAGATCGACGGCGCGCGCGTCGACCATGCCAGCCCGCGCGAGGCGCTGGCCGGCGGCGTCGGCATGGTGTTTCAGGAGCGTCTCGCCTTTCCCAATCTCAGCGTCACCGCCAACATCTTCGCCGGCCGGGAGGTCACGCGGGCTGGCGGGCGGCTCGACGAGCCCGCGATGCGCGCCCGGACGGCTCAACTTCTCGCCGACCTCCATCTGGCCGTTTCACCGGACGTGCGCATGGAACACGTCTCGGCCGCCCACGCGCAGCTCGTGCAGGTGGCCCGGGCGCTGGCGTTCGACTGCCGCATTCTCGTCCTCGACGAGCCGACGACATCGCTGACCGATGCGGAAGTCGATCACCTCTTTCACGTGCTCGGGCAGTTGAAGGCGAAGGGCGTGACGCTCCTCTTCGTCTCTCACCGGCTGCCCGAAGTGTTCCGGCTGTGCGACCGCATGACCGTGCTTCGCGACGGCCGCTTCGTCGGCACGTTCGTCACGGCGGACACGACGCCCGACGCCATCGTGCGCGCGATGGTCGGACGCGAGCCGCCGGAGCGTGTGCCTCGTCCGACGCCAGCCGCAACGGGACCGCCCGCACTCGCGGTACAAGGCCTGTCGGGGCCGCCCTGGTTCGAGGACGTGTCCCTCGAAGTCCGCGCGGGTGAGATCGTCGGGCTGTTCGGCCTGGTCGGCTCCGGTCGATCGGAACTGGTCGAGACGATCTTCGGCCTTCGCGCGCCCGCGTCCGGCACGATGGCGGTCAACGGGCGCGAGGTCCGACCGGCCTCGGCACGCGAGGCGATGCGCGCGGGCCTCGCGCTCGTGCCGGAGGATCGGCAGCGGCTCGGCCTGCACTTCGATCTGGCGATCCGGCACAACCTCGTCCTGCCGCGCGCGGTCAAGGCAGGAGGGCGCCGGATCGACACGCGCGCCGAGACGGCGGTCGCGGAGGCCGAGGTCGCGGCGCTCGGCATCCGGACGCCGTCGGTGGCGGCCCGGCCCGGCACGCTGTCCGGCGGCAACCAGCAGAAGGTCGTCGCGGGCCGTTGGCTTGCGACGAAACCCACGGTGCTGCTCCTCGACGAGCCCACCAAGGGAGTCGACGTCGGGGCCAAGTTCGAGATCCACAACATCATTCGCCGCCGGGCGGCCGAGCGCATGGCGTGCCTCATGGTCTCGAGCGACCTGCCCGAGGTGCTCGCCCTGGCCGACCGCATCGTCGTCATGCGCGAGGGGCGGCTGCAGGGCGAGATTGCCGGATCGGAGGCGACCGAAGAGGCCGTCATGCGGCTCGCGACGCACGACACAAAGGCCGCCACGTGACGCGCGTCTGGCGGGCTCGGGAGTTCAGCACGCTGGCGATCCTCGCCGGGGAGCTCCTCTTCTTCGTCTGGTACCTCTGGCCCGAGTCCGGTCCGCACACGTTCTGGAACCAGGGCAACCTGCTGCTCATCCTGAAGTACTCGTCCATCTACGGCATCGCCGCGATTGGCGCCGCCATCGTCATCATCTCCGGCGGGATCGACCTCGCGCCGGGCGCGGTCATCGCCCTGACGACGGTCGTGATCGGCTACGTCTTCGTGGAATCGGGGTGGCCGCTCCTGGCGAGCTGCGCGGCCGGCATGCTGGTCGGCGTCGGCGCCGGCCTCGTGTCGGCCTGGCTCGTGGTGCGCGTCGGCCTGCCGCCCTTTATCGCGACGCTCGGCGTGCTCGGCATCTGGCGCGGGACGGCGTTCATCATCACCCAGGCGCGCTTCTACGACCTGTCCGCCAAGCTCCCCCGCAACTGGGAGGTGGCCGGCGTCTCGATCGACTGGCTCGGTCCCGTCGTCATGGTCGTCTGCGCGGTCGTGTTTCAGCGCCTCATGACGGGCTATCAGTGGGGCCGCTCGATCCTCTCGGTCGGCGGCAACGAGACGGCGGCGCTCTTTTCCGGGATCCCGGTCGCGCGGGTCAAGATGACGGCCTACGTCATCGCCGGCCTGCTCGCGTCAGCGTCCGGCGTCGTGCTGGCCATCGTGGGCGGTCAGGGCAAGGCGGATCTTGCGAGCGGCTACGAGTTGGATATCATCGCCTCGGCCGTGGTGGGCGGCGCCAGCCTGGCCGGCGGCCGCGGGTCCGTGGCGGGCGCCGTGCTCGGCGCGCTCATCTTCGGTGTCCTTCGGAACGGGCTGACCCAGATCCCGGGCGCCACGTTCTACGATCGCCTCATCGTCGGCGTGGCCGTCATCGTCATCGTGGTCATGGACCAGGTGCTGACGCGACGGGACACGGGGGCGTAGGGCCCGGGCTGATTGGTGTCTTGGTGTATTGGCTATCGGGGGATTGGTTATTGAGTGATTGGTGAGGGGGGGTGAGTGATGAGAAGGGTGTTCGTGCTGATCGTGATGGCCGTCGCGGCGGCCGCGGCCTGTGGCGGCGGCGGGACCGAGGGTCCGCGCAAGCTCCGGTTCGCGCTGATCCCGAAGGCGCTCGACATTCCGGTGTTCGATTACGCAAACACGGGGGCGCAGCGCGCGGCGCGCGAGCTGGGGAACGTCGAGGTCATCTACCGCGGGCCGGAGAAAGCGGACGAGCTGAGGCAGAAAGAAGTCGTCGAGTCCTTCATCTCCCAGAAGGTGGACGGCATCGCCATTTCCGTGCTGAACGCGGAGTTCCTGACGAGCTCGATCGACAAGGCCATGGACGCCGGCATCCCCGTCGTCACCTGGGATTCCGACGCGCCCAAGTCCAGGCGCATCGCCTTCTACGGCGTGGACGACTTCAAGTCGGGCCAGATCATGGGTGGGGAAGCCGTGCGACTGCTTGGCGGCAAGGGCACGGTCGCCCTCCTGACCAGCCTGGGCGCCAACAACCTGCAGCGCCGGCTCGAGGGCGTGAAGGACGTTCTGGCCAAGCACGCTGGCATCACGATCGTCGACACGTTCGACATCAAGGAAGACAGCACGCGCTGCCAGGAACTCATTGCCGCAGGCACGAACCGCTATCCCAACCTGGGCGCGTGGATCTCGGTGGGCGGCTGGCCGGTGTTCAGCGCCAACGCGCTGGATCCCGTCAATCCGGCGCGCACGAAGTTCATCTCGTTTGACACGGTGGATGCCGCCATCGGGCTCTTGCGCGCCGGCAAGGTGCAGGTCCTGCTCGGCCAGAAGTACTTCGGCTGGGGCAGCGAATCGGTGCGCATGCTTCACGGCATCGTGAACGGCCAGCGCCCGACTGCGGCGATCATCGACTCGGGCGTGGACGTCGTCACGATGGCCAACGTCGATCAGTACGTGGCCGACTGGGCCAGGCTGGCGGGGAAGTAGGCGCTCGATCTACGAGCCGCGCCTCGCCGGAGCGGTCCTCGGCTTGACGACGTCCTCCTCGTCCATGCCGTCCGGGTACAGCACCATCAGGTTGTAGCGCTCGACCTGTTGATTGAAGTGCGCAAGGTCGGCGCGGTCGCGCGCCGCCCGGTCGTTGGTTTCGACGACGCGGTGGTTGTACGCCTCGCGGCGGAGGTTTACCGCGTCGACCTCACGCTGGCTCGGGCCTGGCACTCCAGCCGCGGCCGCTGCGGCGATCCGCGCATTCAGGTCGGCCAGGAGCGCCTCCACCTCGGCGCGCTCGCGTTCGATATCGGCGGCTTCGACCAGCATGGCCTCGTGCTCGGTGTCCAGCCGCGCGGCCTCGTCCTCCAGCCAGGTGCGGAGCGCCGCCCGCTCGTCGTCGGTCGCGATGATGCCGCTGAAGGCGCCTTCCTCGGACAGCCGCCGGAGCACCGCACGAAATGCGGGGCCGTGCTTGGTGGAAGGATCGCCTGTCGCGTAGAGGTACGCGTGGACCATCTCGTGGCACAGCGCGCGACGGAGTGCCTGCGTGTCAGCCTGCAGGCTCGGGTTCAGCAGGATCATGGCCCGGCCGCCGATATGGCCGAACATGCCCTCCAGCGTGAACGCCCACGCGGCGAGCTCGCCGACTTCAGCGAGCCGCGGTTCCCAGCGGACGGGCAGCGCCGGCAGCCGGCCGCGGAAGTGCCCGGTGTTGATGAGCATGTACTCCTGGCCGAGCAGGGGATCGCCCGGCTGCCCGAGGTTCTCTTTCAGGAGTTCACGCTGACGCTGATCGGCCGGCGAGACGGCGACCGGGGGCGCGGCGCTCGCGCTCCGTCCGTCGAACATCGACCAGGCGGCCCAGCCGGTCACGAGGAGGGCAACCGCGCCAACGATCAGTCGGAGCGGGTGGCCCTGCGAGACCGGCGGCTCGGGTTTCCGGACGAGCCGGGACCGGTCGCTGGCGTCGGACGGGCACACGTTCGTGTGACCGCAGCGCTTGCACGCGCGCGCACGGCCCGCTTCGCCATCGGCGACCTCGACGACCCCGGCGCAACGCCCGCAGCGGAACGTGATCACGGTGACCCGGCCGGGAGGAATGTGCAAATCCCGGGCCGCCGGCCCGGGCGCCCGGCGCGAGGCCCGGGCCGCGCGGCCGCCGGTCTGGCCTGCGACCTGGGGCGGCCTGATCACGAAAGCGTGGGCCGCTGTACACTGCGTTCATGAGCTCCCCTGGTTCGTCCCGCCGCGGCGTCCTGCTCGTGTTCCTCCTGATCGGTCTCGCGATGTTCGTGTCGCTCGTCGGGGTGCTGCTTCTCGGGGTCGCTGCCGGCGCGCCCCCGTCGGTGCCGTCGAACGCGACGCTGTACCTCCGGGTCTCGGCCCCGCTGGCGGAGGTGGTGCCCTCGGGCGTGATGAGCCTGTTCGGCGCGGCGCCGCCGACCTTGCGGGACACGATCAACGCCATCCGCAAGGCCAAGGTCGATTCGCGCGTGCGCACGCTCGTCGTCCGGCCGCAGGCCCAGGGCGCGCTCTGGGCCCAGCTCCAGGAGCTGCACGGCGCGCTCCAGGACTTCCGTACGTCCGGCAAGACCGTGACGGCCTACCTCGAAGCGGGCGCGGCCGGCGAGTACTACCTCGCGACGGCGGCCGATCGCATCGTGCTCATGCCCGGCGGCCAGCTGGATCTGGCCGGGCACGCGACCTACGAACTCTTCTTCCGGGGCACGCTCGACAAGATCGGCGTCTATCCCGATCTCCTGCACATCGGCGAGTACAAGACGGCCACCAACACGTTTACGGAGCGCGGCTTCACACCCGCGCACCGCGAGGTGACGCGCTCGCTCAACCGGAGCTGGTACGACGAGCTCGTCCGCACCATCGCCGGTGCGCGCAAGCGCAGCGAGGCCGACGTTCGCAAGCTTCTCGACGGCGGCCCGTACCTCGCCGACGGCGCGCTTGGCGCCGGACTCGTGGACGCGCTCGCCTACGAGGACGAGCTGGACGACTCGGAACCGGTGGCGGGCACGTCGCGGCTGGAGGGCGAGGACTACGCGAGGGCGTCGGTGTCGCTCGGACCGCGCACGAGCGGCGCGCGCATTGCCGTGCTGTACGCCGTGGGTCTGATCACGAGCGGCCGCAGCTCCCAGGACGGGTTTGGGGGCGCCGTGATCGGATCCGATACCTTCGTCGAATGGGTGCGAAAGGTCCGCGTCGATCCTGCCGTACGGGCCGTCGTCGTCCGCATCGACAGCCCAGGCGGATCGGCGATTGCCTCGGAGGTGATCTGGCGGGAACTGATGCTCGCGCGCGAGGTCAAGCCGCTCGTCGTGTCGATGGGCGACGTGGCCGGATCGGGCGGGTACTACCTGGCCGTGCCCGCGCACGTCATCGTCGCCCAGCCGGGCACCATCACGGGATCCATTGGCGTCGCGACCGGCAAGTACGTCCTCCGGGGCGCGCTCGACAACGTCGGCGTCGGCGTCGAAACCGTCACGGACGGCCGGCTGGCGAACATCTACTCGCCGTTCGATCGATTCACGCCAGCCGAACGCGCGCGCGTCGACGAGCAGATGCAGGCGATCTACGACCTGTTCGTGTCGCGCGTCGCCCAGGGGCGCCAGATGCCAACTGGCAAGGTGGACGCGGTCGCCCAGGGGCGCGTCTGGACGGGACGCCAGGCGCAGGGCATTGGGCTCGTCGACCGGCTGGGCGGCCTCGATGCGGCCCTTCGGGTCGCCAAGGAGCAGGCGAAGCTGGATCCGGATCGGGAAGTCGATCTCGTCGTCTACCCGCAGCCACGGTCGGTCTACGAGATCCTGTCCAACCCGCTGGGCATGTCGGCGGCCGGCCTCGACGCCTGGAGCCGGCGCCCCGAGGCCCGGCTGGTACCGTCCGTCCTAGCCACTCTGCTGCGGTTCCGCCGTGGCGAGCCGCTGGCCGTCATGCCGAACGTGTTCGTCCGCTGATTCGCTGCCGGCAGTCGAACGCGCCGCCCTGGGCGACTAGAGCTCTCCGAGCACGGCCTTGAGCGCCGCCTCGTGCGGGACGATGTGCATGCGCGCCTGGGCCTTGGCCATGTAGGCGCCGAAGAACTCGCCCTTGCGCTGCTGCAGGAGCTCCGCCCGGATCGCCTCGCGGCCCTCGACCATCTCTGCCGGCTTGATGTCCTGACGCTCGCGCACGCGGGCGACGACGACGGCGTTGTCGGTGGTGATCGGCCCGGTCGTCTGTCCGGCCTTGAGACCGAAGACGGCGTCCTCAACCACCTTGCTTACGCCGATTTCGGGCAGCGCCACGCCGCGGGCGATGAGTTCGGTGGTCTTCACGTCGACGCCGGCGGCCTTGGCGGCTGCGGCGAAATTGCCGCCGGCACCTTTGGCCATGGCCTCGGCCCGCGTGCGGGCCAGCTCCACGGCCTTCAGGCGAATGACGTCCTCGCGCACTTTCTCCTTGACGTCCGCCAGGGTCGGGAGCGCCGACGGCTTGACCTCGACGAGCGCGATCCACGCATACCCCTGGGCGGTCCGCAAGACGCCGCTGACCTTGCCCTCCGTCAGCGTGAACGCTTCCGCGGTGACGGCCGGCGCGAACCCCAGACCGGCGAGCGGCTCCTCGCGCGAAAACAGCCCCGAGTCGCCAGCCGTCCAGCCGCGGGCGCGCGCCACGCGATCCAGGTCGCCCGGGTCGTCAATCTCCCTGGTGACCTCGGCCTGGAGCCGTGTCGCCTCTGCCTGGGCCTTCTCGGACTTGATCTGATCTTCCAGCGGGCCTCTCACCTCGTCGATCGTCCGCGTCGATGCTTCCCGCCGATCGGTCACCTTGATGATGTGAAAGCCGAACTGGGATTTCACGAGATCGCTCGTCTGGCCGGGCTGCAAGCTGAACGCGATGTCTTCGAACTCCTTGACCCAGGCGCCGCGCCCGTTGAAGTTCAGGTCGCCGCCCTGGTCCTTCGAGCTGTCCTCCGAGTACTGCTTGGCGAGGGCTGCGAAGTCCTGTCCGGCTTTCACTCTGGCCAGAACGCTCTCGGCCCGCTTCCTCACCGCCGCCTCGTCCTTGCCTTCCGTCTTGAAGAGAATGTGGCTGGCGCGCACCTGCTCCGGCGTCTGGTACATCGCCAGGTTCTGCTGGTAGCGCGCGGCCACTTCTTCAGGGGTGGCTGTCATCTTCGCCTTGAGGAGGTCGGCGTCGATGGCGAGGTACCGCACGCGGCGCTTTTCCGGCAGGCGGAAGCTTTCCTGATTGGCCTTGAAGTGCCCGTCGAGATCGGCGTCGGTCGGCTGAATCTTGCCCCGGAACTGGTTGGCCGTGAACACCGCCAGGTCGAGCTTGACCTTTTCGTTGCGGCGCCGGTACTCCTCGTCGGCGTCGGCGTCGCTCACGCGGACCCAGGCGGTCGTGGCCGTCTGGAACTTCTCCATGATGATCGACTTGCGCACGGCGTCCTCGAACTCGGCCGGCCGCATCGGCGGCCGCTGGTACTGGAGAAACTGCACGTACCGGGCGTAGCCGACGAACCGCCCGCTCTCCTGGAGCCCTGGCAGGCGCTCGATGCGCTCCTTGAGCTCGGCGTCCGACACGCGGAACCCGAGGCGCGTGGCTTCGACCAGGATGGCTTCCTCGCTGATCAGCCGCTGGATCACGCGCTGCGCGAGGCCGAACTGCTTGATCATCTGATCCGTCAGCTGCTCGCCGTACGCGTCCCTGAACTCGGTGAGCTGGTTCTGATAGGCGCGCTGAAAGGCGAGCACCGTGATGTCGCGACCTTCGACCGTGGCGATGGCGTCGGTGAGCGCCGCGCCGCTGCCCGGCGGCCGCAGAAAGCTGGGCACGTACAGCAGAACGAAGGTCACGACCACGACGCCCAGGCTCCATTTGAGCCAGGCCTTATGGCGTCGCATCCGATCGAGCATCGTCACGTCGGGGTGTCCTCCTGATCGTCCGGTGGCGCGCAGCTACGACAGGCTGTCCCGGGCGGCCGGAAAAAACACAATTATGCCATGAGGGCTGGCATGGGTCGTGCCGGCCGGGCCCGGGAGCCCGTGCGTCGGGCCTTCGCGGCGCGAGGATTTCAGTTTCGTGCTTTTCGCGCGATGCTGTCGGCGAAAAACCGGAGATCGAGGTCGGGAGGCGCCTGAAGTCTGGTGCTATAGTTTGGCGGTTCTCGACAGCGCGACCGGACATGCCGGAAGCATCTGAGATCTCCCCAGCTCCCAGTTCCGCTCCGGTCCTGCGGCTCGCTGTGTTTCATCGCAGCGAGGACGTGCAGGAGCATCTGGCGCCGCTGCGCCAGATCGGCGGCGTGGAAGTGGTGCCGGTGTGGCAGGGCGTCACGTGGACGCTGCCGCGCGGCACGTCGGGTGTGCTCTGGGAGCTGGCCCCGCAGGACGCGAGCGATTCGCGCATTTCGCTCCTCATCGAACCCGTGCCGGCCGCGTCGTACGGCACGGCCGGTCAGACATCGATCGCCGAGGTGTCGCGCGCGCTTGGCTTCCGGCGCCACTTGTCGACACCGGTCCGGTTGATCGACGTCGAGCGCGCCCTGGGGGTGCCGTCCGTCGTCGATCTCGCCGATCGACTCGAAGCCGCGACGCCCCGGCTTGTCCGCCTGTCACGGCGGACGGAAGCCGTCGGCGAGCTGATGCGCGCCGTGAACGCCACGGCCGACCCGGCGAGCGTGGCTAACGCGCTGGTGTCGCGCGTCCGCGAGTGGCTGCCGCTGACCGAGTGGTCGCTCATCGCGATCGAGGCGGACGGCGTGGTCCGCCGCCTCGACGACCGGGACGTCGAACCGGCGTTCAAGGGCGCGGGCAACGAGATTGCCGACGTCGTGATTCGCGGCGGCAAGGCGGCCATCCGCACGACGTCCTACGTCACGCAACGACTGGCCGCTGGATCGGGACAGGGCCCGCAGGCGGAACTCACCATGCTCGGCTGGCCGCTGGTCGCCGGCGGCGAGGTGGCCGGCGTGCTGGTCGGCATCGACTACGGCCGGCTGCGCCGGCTGCCCGTTCTGTCGGGCGATCTCGTCGATGCCCTGACGATTCTGGCCGAACCGGCGGCCTACGCCCTGGCGCACGCGCTGCGCGTGGAGCGGGCCGAGGCGCTGTCGGTCACGGACGACCTGACGCAGCTCTACAACTCCCGGTATCTGAACGAGGCGCTGCGCAAGGAGACGAAGCGGGCCATGCGGAGCGGCTGGCCGCTGTCGCTCCTCTTTGTTGACCTCGACGGGTTCAAGAAGATCAACGACGCCCACGGGCACCTGATGGGCAGCCGGGCGCTGATCGAGGCGGCCCAGGTCATCAAGGGCGCTGCCCGCGAGACGGACATCGTGGCCCGGTTTGGCGGCGACGAGTTCGCCATCCTCCTCCCCGAAACCGGCGACGAAGGCGCGCAGCAGGTGGCGCGGCGCCTCCGCGACCGGATTCAACGCTTCGTGTTCCTGGGCGATCGCGGCCTGGGCAACCGCATTACGGCCTCCATAGGCCTAGCCACCCTCCCCGATGTTGCCGATACAGCGGAAGGCTTGCTGCAAGCCGCTGATGCGGCGATGTATCGTGTTAAGGTCACCGGGAAGAACGGGATCCACGTGGCCGGACGCGATGAGGGGATCCGCCCCCCCCAAGTCGAGAAGGAAGAACAGGAACGGCATTGACGCTTCGTTCGCTCTTTTCGCTGTTTTCCAGCGATCTCGCGATCGATCTCGGCACGGCCAACACCTGCGTCTACGCCCGCGGAAAGGGCATCGTCGTCAACGAGCCGTCGATCGTCGCGATCAACAAGGTGACCGGCCGGATTGAGGCCGTCGGCAGGGAAGCCAAGGAGATGCTCGGCCGGACGCCCGGCAACATCGTGGCGATCAAGCCGATGAAGGACGGCGTCATTGCCGATTTCGAGGTGACCGAGAAGATGCTGGCGCACTTCATCAAGAAGGCGCACAACCGCACCATGTGGGTGCGGCCGCGCATCGTCATCGGCGTGCCGTCGGAGATTACGCAGGTCGAGAAGCGCGCCGTGAAGGACAGCGCCTACCGGGCCAAGGCGAGCGAGGTCTACCTGGTCGAAGAGGCGATGGCCGCCGCGATCGGGGCCGGCATGCCGATCGAAGAAGCGTCGGGCAACATGGTGGTGGACATCGGCGGCGGCACGACCGACGTCGCCGTCATCTCGCTGGCGGGCATCGTCTACAGCAAGGCGATTCGCGTCGCCGGGAACGAGATGGACGAGGCCATCATTGCCTACATCAAGAAGACCTACAACCTGCTCATCGGCGAGCGTACGTCCGAGCAGATCAAGATAGAGCTGGGCTCGGCCTTTCCGCTCGAAGACCGGCTCACGATGGAGATTAAGGGCCGGCACCTCATCGAGGGCATCCCGAAGACTATCACCATTACGGACGAGGAGATTCGCGAGGCCCTGGCCGAGACGATCAACGTGATCGTGGACGCCGTGCGGGTGGCGCTGGAGCGGACGCCGCCGGAACTGTCGGCCGACATCGTGGACCGGGGCATCGTCCTCACCGGCGGCGGCGCCCTGCTCAAGAACCTCGACAAGCGCCTGCGCGAAGAGACCGGTCTGCCCGTGGCGATGGCCGAGGAACCGCTGTCGACGGTCGTGCTCGGCGCGGGCAAGATGCTCTCGAACTTCGAGCTTTTGCGGAAGATCTCGCTAGACTAGAAGGGTCGTACCTCGACCGAGGTACGACCCTCATGCTGCGCCGCCCCCTCGCGCTGCTCGTGGCCATCTGCCTGGTGCACGTGCTCCTCATCTCGTCGCAGGTCCAGTCGCGGTCGGGCATGCCGGTCCTCGAGTCGGTCGCCTTTGGCGCCCTGGCCCGCGTGCAGGGCGCCGTGGCCGGCCTGGCCGACGCCGTCCGATCCACCTGGAGCCAGTACTTCGCGCTGCGTGGCGTCGAGCGTGACAATGCGGCGCTCCGCCAGCGCGTGCTCGAGCTGGAGGGCCAGCTCCAGGCGGAGCGCGCGCGCGCTTCGAGCGCACGTGCGCTGGAGGAGGCCCTGCGACTGCAGCAGGAAACGACGGTCAGGACGCTGGCGGCCCGCGTGATCGCGGGCAACCCGGCCCCGGGCGCCATGACGGTCACGATCGACCGCGGCGAGCGCGACGGCGTGGCGCCCGATATGGCCGTCATCGCCGGCGGTGGCGTCGTCGGCCGGATTCTGGGCCGGCCGGCCGCCCATTGGGCCCGTGTCCAACTGCTCATCGGCCGGGATGCCGGCGCCGGGGCCGTCCTGGAAGCCAGCGGACGCGGAGGCTTTCTGGCCGGAGGCTATGGAGACGGCCTGTATCGCCTCGAACTCGTGTCGCCCCTGACGCCCGTCACGGTCGGCGAGAAGGTCGTCACCTCCGGACAGGACGGGCTCTACCCGCGCGGATACGCGCTGGGCACGGTCGAGCGCGTCGAGGGCGAGGGCCGCGATCGCGTCATCCTCGTCCGACCCGGCGTGGACTTCTCCCACATCGAGATCGTGCTCGTCGTCCTGGCGCTGCCGCCGGATCCTGACGGCAGCGCGCGCGTGCCGGTGCGTCCGGTGGCGCCCGACCGGGGCAGGCGACGACCGTGAAGCTCCTGCCCATCCTGGCCGCCGTCTTCATCGCGGTTGTCCTCCAGGCGACGCTGGCCCGATACATGGTGGGAGGGCGCTGGGTTTTCGATCTCGTCGTCGTCGGCGTGGTGTTCGCCGCCCTGCAGCAGGGGGCCGTGGCCGGCATGCTGGCCGGTACGATCGGCGGGCTGCTGCAGGACTCGCTCTCGGGCGGCATCCTGGGCGTCGCGGGGCTGACCAAGACGATCACGGGCTATGTGACCGGCGGCCTGGGGACCCGGTTCGTGGTCGTCAAGCCCTACGCGCGGGCGGTCATCGTCGCGGGTGCGACGCTCGTCAACCGGGCCATGACCATCGGGCTGGACGGAATCCTTCATCAGGGGTGGCCTGCCGTGTCCTCGGTTGCGATACTAGGGGAGACCGCCGCCAACGCCGTGGCCGGGCTGGCCGTCTTCTGGGCCGCCGCCGCGCTGCCCGGTGTCCTGGCGCGCGGCCGGTTCCGCCGGCGGTCCAGTTGGAGCCGCCGCCAGTGGTAGGACGCACGCGATGTTGAGCCCCGGAGCCTGGGAAGACCGCCGCAGCCTGCAGACCCGGCTGCTGGTGCTGCGCATAGCGGCCGTGGCCGCGTTCGCCGTGCTCCTCGTGAGTTTCTGGCTCCTTCAGGTCGTCCAGAACGCCCGGTACGAGGCGCTCGCCGACAACAACTACTTGCGCACGATTCCGCTCCCGGCGCCGCGGGGCCTGGTCTTCGATCGAGACCACCGCGTCCTCGTCGAGAATCGGGATTCGTTCACCGTCACGCTCGTCCGCGAGCAAACGGCCAGCCTCGAGCGGACGATTCAACTCCTCTCCCGCGTGACCGGCGTCGACGAGTCGGCAATCCGCGACGTCATCCAGCGCCATCGACGGGATCCGGTGTTCCGGCCGATTCCAATCATCGAGCACGCGACGCTCGCGCAGGTCGTGGCCGTGCGCGCGCGCCGCTACGAGATGCCGGAAATCGTCGTGCAGACCGTCCCGACCCGCCACTACCTGCACGGGATCGGCGCGCACCTCTACGGCTACGTCGGCGAGATTCAGGATTCGCAGATCGACCGTCCCGACTATGCCGGCGTCGAGGCAGGCGCCATTGTCGGACAGACGGGCGTCGAGAAGGCCTACAACGCGTCGCTCATGGGCGACGACGGCCGCCGCAATGTCGTGGTCAACAGCGTCGGCCGCGAGATTCAGGAGCTCGGGCTCGTGCCGCCCGTTGACGGCGGGCGCCTCCAGCTCACCCTCGACTACGATTTGCAGCGGGCTCTCGAAGACGCGTTTCGCCAGTCGGGGTTCGCGGGGGCCGGCATCTTCATCAGTCCGGCCACAGGCGAGATCCTGGCGGCCACGAGCCTGCCGGCCTTCGATCCGAACGATTTCGCGGTCGGGATCAACCCCGCACGCTGGGCTGAACTCAACCGCGATCCCCAGAAGCCGCTGGAGAACCGGCTCATTCGCGGCCGGTATTCGCCCGGATCGACCTTCAAGATCGTGATGGCCATCGCAGGTCTCTCGGAGGGCCTCGTCACGCCCGACACGACGGTCAACTGTCAGGGCGGCGCCACCTTCTACAACCGCTTCTATCAGTGCCATAAGCGAACGGGCCATGGCGTGGTGGACCTGCGGCGCGCCATCGAGCAGTCGTGCAACGTCTACTTCTACACGCTCGCGTCGAAGCTCAGCATCGATGCGATTCACAAGTACGCCCGGTGGCTGGGCCTGGTCGGCCCGACGGGCGTCGATCTGCCGGGCGAGAACGACAGCTTCGTCGCCTCCTCCGAGTGGAAGCTGCGGACGACGGGGCAGCCGTGGTATCCGGGTGAGACGATTTCGGTGGCGATTGGGCAGGGGCCGGTGAGTGTCACGCCGATCGGTCTCGCCACGATGATTGCCACGGTGGCCAACGGCGGGACGCTCGTCACGCCCCATGTCTTGCGCGCCGTCGACGAGGACGGCACCGGCTGGCGGATGGCCGATGCGCCCTCCCCCCGGTCGGCGCTCTTGATCCGGCCCGAGCACCTGCAGGCTGTGCGCGACGGGCTGTGGCTGGCCGTGAACGGATCGGCGGGCACGGCGCAGCGGCTCCGGATCCAGGGGAAGGATGTCGTCGGCAAGACCGGCACGGCGCAGGTCATCTCGCTCGAAGGACGGCGCGCCGCCGAGGGCCGGACCGCGCGGGACCTGCGTGACCACGGGTGGCTGGTGTTCTTCGCCCCGCGCGACAACCCGCAGATCGCCGGCGTCGTGTTCGGGGAGCACGCCGAACACGGCTACCTGACGGCGCCGATTGTCCGGCACGTGCTCGATACGTTCTTTGCCAAGCAGGAGGGCCGCCCGCTTCCGGCTCTGCCGGCGCCGCCCGCGTCGGTGCAGGGCGGGCTTCCGGGAACGGCACCTGGCGCGCGATGATCGTCGAACGACGCCTCTCCGCCCACCTCGACTGGCCGCTCATCGCGGCGGTCGTGCTGCTGACCCTGATCGGCCTCGCCACGATCTATTCCGTCACGTGGGACTTCCGGAACGACCAGCCCGGCCCGCGGTTCTGGGCTCAGGTGTACGCGCTGCCGGTCGGGCTCGCGGCGCTCGTCGCGTGCCTCGCGATCGACTACCGGACGCTGACGCAGCGTTCGCTGCTGATCTACGGCGGCCTCCTGCTGGCCCTCGTGTATGTGCTCTACTTCGGCGCCGTCCGGGGCGGCGCCCGGCGCTGGATCGCTCTGGGCGGCTGGACGCTGCAGCCGTCGGAATTCGCCAGGCTGGCCCTGGCCCTGGTGCTGGCGATGTTCTACGGCGAGAGTCGGCGCCGCGCGCGTTCGGCGGGCGAGCTGGCGGTCGGCGCGCTACTGCTCGCCGGGCCGGCGTATCTCATCTACAAGCAGCCGGACCTGGGCACGGCCGCGACGCTCGCTCCGGTCTTCGTCGGGGTGATCTACGTGGCGGGCCTGCGGTTCCGCTGGCTTGCCGCCGCGCTGGTCCTGGTCGTGCTCGCGTCGCCCGTGATCTGGCGGTACGGCCTCGCACCGTACCAGCGCGAGCGGGTCGTGACGTTCCTCGACCCCTCGAAGGACCCGCGCGGCGCCGGCCACCAGCAGATTCAGGCCAAAGTCACGGTGGGATCGGGCGGCCTCTTCGGCAAAGGATTCCTGCGGGGCACGCAGGGCAGCTACGGCTTTCTGCCCGTGGCCACCAATGACTTCGTCTATTCCGTGCTGGCCGAAGAGCACGGGTTTCTCGGCGTGCTCGTCACGCTCGCGCTGTTCCTCTTTGTGATCGTCCGCAGCCTCGAGGCGGCCAAACTGGCCAAGGACCGTGTCGGGGCGTTCCTGGTGGTGGCGATCATCTCGGGATTCTTCTTCCAGGTGGTGTACAACATAACCATGTCGGCCGGGTTGGCTCCCGTCAAAGGCCTGACCCTGCCGCTCATGAGTTATGGCGGGTCGTCGCTCGTGGCGACGCTCGCCGGGTTTGGCCTCATCCTCAACGTGCGGATGAGACGGTTTACGAATTGAGTCTTCAGGTCCGTCGTATGCCTATGGCCCTCACACTCCGATTCGCGCCGGTGTGGATCCTGGCTGCGCTGCGCACCCTGGCCGGGTGTGCGCCAGTCGGGACGCTCGGCGCGGTCTCGGCGGGCAGCACGCGACGCGATCGGCGGAGTTACACGCATGAACAAGGAGATGATCATCTCCTCGACGAGCCACGAAACGCGAGTGGCGATCCTCGAGGACGATCACGTCGTCGAAGTTTTCATCGAGCGGGAGCATTCGCGGGGCGTTGTCGGCAACGTCTACAAGGGCCGCGTGTCCAAGGTGCTCCCGGGCATGCAGTCGGCGTTCGTTGACCTCGGGCTCGAACGGGACGCCTTCCTCTACGTCACGGACGTCATCAGCCCCACGGAAGAAGCCCTCGAGGAGGAGGAACAGGTGCCCGTGCCGGAGCCTCCCGGCGCTGGCAATGGGGGCGATCCGGCGGAGCTGGCCGCCCCGGCCGGGCCCGATGACGCCGCCCCGCCCGCGCCGTCGGCGGCTAACGGCGCGCCGGCCGCTCCGGCCGGACGATCCGAGCGACGGCGCGATCGACCGGAGCGGATGCCGCCCACGCAGAAGATCGAGGACCTGCTCAAGGAAGGGCAGGAGGTCGTGGTGCAGGTCGTCAAGGAGCCGCTCGGCACGAAGGGCGCCCGGATCACGTCGCACCTGAGCCTGCCGGGCCGGTTCCTCGTCTACATGCCGACGGTCGAGCACGTGGGCGTGTCGCGCAAGATCGAGTCGCGCGACGAGCGCCGCCGGCTCCGCGGCATCGTCCAGCGGTTTCGCGAGCAGTCGGGCCTGCCCGGGGGCGTGATCATCCGCACGGCCGCCGCGAACCGGCCCGAGGAGGACATCGTTGCCGACCTCACGTACTTCCAGCAGGTCTCGAGCGAGATTCAGCGACGCCGCGAAACCGAACGCACGCCGGCCGTGCTCTTTCGCGAGGAGAGCCTCGTCACGAAGCTCCTGCGCGACCTCCTGACCGAGCAGTTCACGGCCATCCGTATCGACGACGAAGCTGAGTACAAGCGGGTGATGGCGTTCATCGCGCGCTTTGCGCCGACCATGTCCGGCCGCGTCAAGCGCTACACGAAGGAGTACCCGATTTTCGACGAGTACGGCGTGCAGAGCGAGATCGACAAGGCGCTGCGCAGCAAGGTCTGGCTCAAGTCGGGCGGCTACATCGTGGTGAACCAGACCGAGGCCCTGGTGGCCATCGACGTCAACACGGGCCGGTACGTCGGCAAGAAGTCCGCCGGACGGCTCGAGGACACGATCGTCAAGACGAACCTCGAGGCTGTCAAGGAAATCGTCCGCCAGATCCGGCTGCGCGATCTCGGCGGCATCATCGTCCTCGACTTCATCGACATGGAGGAGAAGAAGAACCGTCAGAAGGTGGCGCAGGCCGTGGAGCAGGAGCTCAGGCGGGACCGCGCGCCCTCCAAGTCCGTGCAGGTGTCGGACTTCGGCCTCATCATCATCACGCGGAAGCGCGTCAAGAGCAGCCTGGAGCGGCTCCTGACCGAGCCGTGCCCGTACTGCGGCGGGTCCGGCACGATCCGGACGACGGCCACCATCTGCTATGACATCCTGACGGAAGTGCGGAAGGTGAGCGCCGACCTGGACGGGTACAGTCTGGTGTTGCGCGTCAACCCGGAAGTCGCGCGCGCCCTGCGGGAGGAAAGCCGGGGCGTCTTCCGCGATCTCGAGGCGAGCGTCGGCCGGCAGGTGACCGTGCGGGCCGACGAGCAGTTGCATCACGAACAGTTCGACTTGATGGCCATCTGAGAACTGGCCGGGAAAGGCAGGCTCCCAAATGACAAGAACGCGATTCCTGGTGGGACTGGGCGCGATGATTGCGGCAAGCGCCGCGCTGGCCCGCCCTGTCCTCGTGGCGCAGGCGACGCCCTCGCTCGGCGAGGTACAGGTCGGCCGCGCCGTCATGGCCAACGGGCAGCGGTTGCCGGCCGGGACCTACACGCTGCGGCTCACGGGCGAGCGCGGCCGGCCCGTCGTCGGTCAAGCGACGGAGGAGTCACAGTGGGTCGAGTTCCGCCAGGGCGCCGCGGTGCGCGGGCGGGAACTGGCGACGGTCCTGACGTCGGCGGAGGCCAAGAAGGTCGTCAAGGCCGGCGGCCTGCCCGCGCCGGGCACGACGTCCGCCGAACTCCTGAAGGGCGGCGATTACCTGCGCGTGTGGATCAACCGCGGCGGGACCCACTACCTCCTCCACCTGGCGGTCGCGCCGCGGTCCTGAACCCCGGCTCGCCCGGCGGCTACTTGCGGCTGATCGTGATGTTGCCGTTGAAGGTCGTGAGTTCCAGCGAGGCGCCGCCGCCGCCGACCGTGCCGCGGAGCGTGGATCGCGAAGTGGTCGTCGCCCGCAGGTTGAGCGTGGCGTCCGTCGTGATCCGGCCGCTGAAGGAGCGCGCCACCAGGTCGAAGTCGTCCTTTGGGATGCTGACGCGGATCTCGCCGCTGTGCGTCCTGAGCTCGTAGCGGCCGGACCGGACGAGCCCTCCGCTGAATTCCAGGTCGCCGGAGTGGGAGCCGAGCTCGACGTCGCCGGCCTCGACATTGCGGGCCGTAATGTCGCCCGTGACCACCGAGAGCGCCAGCCGGCGGGCTTTGATCCGATCCAGCCGCACGTCGCCGCTGATCGTGGACACGGACAGTCGGCCGGGGCTCGCGGCGTCCGTGATCGTGACGTCTCCGGAGACTGTCTTGACCGCCGACACCTGACTCGAGCCGATGGTCACGTCTCCGCTCGTGAGATCCACCGACACGTCCCCGCTCAGGCCGGTGACCTTCACATCGCCGGCCATGCTCGCGATGGTCACGCTCGTGCCGGGTGGCGCCGTGACGACATAGGTCACCGACACCGCGTAGGGCGGGCGGCGTTCATCGGGGTAGCGGGTCAGCAACGTCGCGCGCTCGCCGCGCTGATCCACCTCAACCCGGACGCGGTCGAGGCCGAGGGCCGCATCGGCGGCCGTGCGCCCGCGCGAGCGGCGCACGACCTCCACCGTCGCCGTCCGTCCCGATCCCGCAGTGACCGTGATGTCGCCGACGAGGTTGCGGAGCTGCAGCGATCCGGATGGGCCAATCTGCAGCGTGTGCGTCGCCTTGTCGGTCCGTTCATCGCGGAACGTGCGGTCCTGCCAGGCCGACGGGTCGACCCAGCCGGCGCCCTCGCGCCAGCGCTCGAGCGAGCCGCGAATCGACGCCGCGATCTCGCGCGCGGCCTCGTGGCTGCCCGTGAGCGCCTCGTGCAGCGCCTGCGTGAGCTCCTGCGAGAGGCCGGCCCACAGGCGTGGATCGATGACGCGCTCGACGGCGTCCTGCACCAGACGGACCGCCTCTTTCGGCACGACGACGCGCACTTCGATCTCCTGCGCGACCGCGCGGCTGCCGAGGCCTGCCGCGGCCAGCCACACCGCCGCCGTCACCGCCACGAATCCTGGTCGTCGATTCCCGTTCACCACATCACCTCGCGTCAACCCTTCTTGCCGAACGCCGCGGCCGCCTCCGCGGCGGCAGCTTGATCGCCCCTGGCCATCTCGTTCATCAGACTGAGCGTCGCCTGCAGGACGCCCACCTTGCTCTTCAACGCCTCGAAGAGGCTCTCGCGCGCCGGCACGCTGTCGGGATCCTGGCTGACCGCCGCCCGGCTCTCCGCTATCTGGCTGTCAATCGTCTCGATGTTCTGCCTGAGCACCGCGGCGAGCGCCGGATCGACCGGGCCGTCGCTCTTCGCGGCGAGGGCCTCCAACTGCCCGATGGCGTTCTCGTAGTGCTGCATGGCCCTGGTCAACTCGTCCGTGACCGCTTGGACGGTGCCTGGTGCAGCGACATTGCCGGACGGATCGGGCGCGACGTCGCCCGGCGCGCGCGTCGCGAAATAGGTGGCAAGCGTCGCGACGACCAGCATCGCCGCCAAGCCGAGCCATTGCCGCCAGGCGCCGGGCGAGCCGGACACGGCCTCGCGCACCCGCCCGCCAAGGCCGGCCGGCCGGAGCTGCCCGGCGACTTCCAGCCAGATGTGGTCCGGCGGCGTCATCGGTCCGAGCGCGCCCGCCGTACGACGGATGCGCTCGAGGTCGCGGACCACGCCGCGGCAGCGGGTGCAGGCCGTGAGGTGCCGGTCGACGTCGGCCCGATCGTCGGGCGCGAGTTCGCCGTCGACGTACGGGCTCAGTCGTCGCTCGATGTCCTGGCAGGTCGCCATGATCCGCCTGATTCCCGGCCGGTCGATCCGGCCCCGAGCAGCGCGCGCAGCCGCATGCGCGCCTTGTGCAACTGCGACTTCGACGTGCCGTCCGCGATGCCGAGCAGGTCCCCAATCTCCCGGTGCTCGCACCCTTCGACGTCGTGCAGCACGAACACGGCTCGGCAGCCCGCTGGCAGCGCCGCCAGCGCGCGCTCGAGGTCCAGCCGATCCACGACGCCCAGCACCGCACCCGCGCTGGCACCGGGCGCCTCGGGTTCCGCCTCCAGCTCGCCCGAGAGTGCGGCCAGCCGCCCGCGCTTGCTCCGCAGGTAGTCGAGGCACTGGTTGGTCGCCAACCGGAACAGCCAAGTGCCGAGCGACGAGTCGCCGCGGTACAGCCCGAGCTTTCGGTGGGCCGTCAGGAACACGTCCTGCAGGAGGTCTTCAGCCTCCGTGCGCCCCACCAGCCGACAGGCCAGCCCAAAGATGCGCGGCGCATGCGTGCGATACAGCTCTTCGAACGCGCCGGGAGTGTTGGACCGACACCGCTCAGCCAGTGCCAGGTCGGCGTGCGGCTCCACAGCTCGATCAACGTGTTAGACGACCGCGCGGTTCCCCGCGTTGCCCGCGCCCGGCGCCGGCGTGGGCACTGCGGGCCGCGGGCACGCCCCGCGGCGGCGCGATGCGCCTCGCCCGGAATTCCATGATGCGCTGCCCGCGGATTCGTACACCCTCGGCACGCAGGAGCGCCGCCTTCAGTCCGGGCGCGCCGCCATAACCGCCGACGCGACCGCCGGCGAGCACGACGCGATGGTAGGGTAGGCCGGGCGCCGCAGCCGTGCGCATCAGGCTGCCGACGGCCCGAGCGGCGCCGGGCCGCCCGGCAAGACGCGCCAGATCGCCGTAGGTGACCACGCGTCCGGGAGGCACGCGGCCGAGCGCTTCAAGCACGCGGCGGCCGAATGGGGACGCGACGCCTGGCACGGCCGCTCCTTATCGGATCAGCGCCTCGGTGAGCACGCGGCCCTCCGCGCGCGGCATCCGGATGCCGACGAGCGACGCGAGCGTCGGCGCAATGTCAGCCGGGCTGGCCGCGGTGTCGTACCGTCCCGGGCGGACTCCTGCGCCAACGAGGACGAGCGGCACGCGCTGGTCGTACTCGTGCGGCGAGCCGTGCGTGGTGCCGGTCGACCGAAACAGCCAGTTCACCTTCGGCACGACGATGAAGTCGCCCGTCCGATCGGGGACGAGGCTCAGGCGCCACGCGGCCAGAACCGGATCGGCCGCGACATTGTCCCGCGCGATCTCCTCGCGCCCGTACACGCGGCCGACCCCGGCCGTCGCGAGCAGCGCCCGCTTCACGGCTTGGACGACGGCAGGGCGCGTGCCGAGCGCCCGGGCTACGTCCGGATGGAGATAGAGGTTGAGGTTCGCATAGGCCGTCGGGTACGGGCCCGGGCCGAGTTCCTCAACGAGCGTGCGCTCCACGACCTCCTGAATCACCGTGGACGACAGGCGACCCGCATCGAGGCCAAGCCTGAGGCTTTCCTCGGGCAGGCGCGCGACGCCATGGTCCGAGGCCAGCGCCAGGACGTAGTTGGCCCGGCCGACGGTCGTGTCGAGCCACTCGAGCACGGCGGCGAGCTGGCGGTCGAGGCGCACGAGCACGTCCTGCACCTCGTGGCTCGACGGGCCGAACTCGTGGCCCACGAGATCGACGGCCGGGAAGCTCATGGCCAGAACGTCGGTCGCGTCCGCGCGGGATCCAAGTTTCTCCGCACGGGCGACGGCCAGCGCGAGCGCGGCGACGTAGGCATCGCTCCAGGGCGATCGTTCCCAGGCCGTCACGAACACGCCGTCCGGCCGGCCCGTCGGGCTCTCGAGGACGTGCGGGAACGTCCGGTCCCACGGCACGGGCGAGGCCTCGCCCGGTGCGTCGTCCGCGCCCGAATAGGCCTCGGCGGCGAGCAGACGAGTCCAGACGGCGCCGTAGTCGGCTGTCATCGGATGCGCGCGGACGAAGGCGTCCACCGCCGGCCAGGGTGTCTTGGTGTACGCGCTGGACGAGGCCCACGTGCCGGCATCCTCTTCCCAGACGGCGATGGTGCCGGGCCCGCCGCGGCCGGCCAGCATGATGGCCGAGCGGGGTTTCAGCGCGACGGACACCACGCGAGGCGGTTGCCGGACCTGGCGCCGGAGTTCGTCCGCGAACGTCGGCCGCCGCAGGTTGCGCGGGCTGTGGAACTCGCGACCGATGCCGCCGCCGAACGGGACGGGCGTGGCGTCCGGGTCGTGCGTGCATCGGACCATGCGTCGCGACGGCGCATCGAGCCACTCGTTGCCCACCATGCCGTGCGACGAAGGGTAGGTGCCGGTGCTGACCGTCGCGTGCCCCGGGCAGGTGACCGTGCCGCCGTAGGGGTAGGCGGCGCGCGCGAACCGGGCGCCCGCGTCGACGATTCGGCGCAGGCCGCCGGTCCACTGGTGGCCGTACCGGTCGATGTAGTCGGCGCGCATCTGGTCGACGGTGATGAAGACGACGAGGCGGGGCGCGGATCGCTGCGGGTCTGGCGCAACGGCCAGGGTCGCGCCGGCGAGCGTGGCGACGGCGAGCGTCACGGATGCGAGCGGCGTGGCGGCGGCAGTGACCCACGGAAGCCTGCGGTGCATTGGCGCTTCGACCCTACCGCCTGCGCGCCCAATAGCAGAGCGCCGCGATATACACATCAAAGGCGGCGCAGCCGACCGCGAACCAGCGAGGTGTGACGACCGGTGACAGCCAGCCCGGCCGGTGAGCCACGTCGACGAGGGCGTGGAGCATGAACGCGGCGGAGAGCAGTCCCAGCGCGCGGCGCGGCTCGCTCACGAGCGCGACGGCAGCGAGGATGGCGCAACCGACGGACACGGTCACGTCGATGCCGGCGAGCGGATCGCCGCCGGCGCGAATCGCCAGGCCGATCCAGGCGCCGGCCGTGACCGCCAGCAGCACTGCGACCCACTGCGCCAGGCGAAGTTCGCCGACGAGCCGTTGCGGCTCCATCGGATCGACGGCGCTGAGCCGCCACGCATACACGCTGAGCGCCGAGCCCGCCAGCACGAAGGCCGTGAGCACGAGGCGGGCCGTGTCGTCCATCGTTTCCCACTATACTTGGCCCGCATGCGCGCGGTCGATCTCATCCGGCGGAAGCGCGACGGCGCGACGCTCGACGCGGACGCCGTCCGGCGGTTTGTGGGTGGCGCGACCGACGGCTCGTGGCCCGACTATCAGATTGCCGCGATGCTGATGGCGATTGTGATTCGCGGCATGACGCTCGACGAAGCGGCCGTCCTGACCGAGGCGATGGTGCAGTCGGGCGCGCGCGTCGATCTCAGCGAGTTCGGCGGCGTGCCCGTCGACAAGCACTCGACCGGCGGCGTCGGCGACAAGCTGTCGCTCGTGCTCGCGCCGCTGGCCGCCTCGTGCGGCGCCGTCGTCCCGATGATGTCCGGTCGCGGCCTGGGCCATACCGGCGGCACGCTCGACAAGCTCGAGGCGATCCCCGGCTTCCGCACGCGGTTGACCCTGGACGAGATGCGGGCCGTGCTGCGCCGGACCGGCTGCGCGCTCGTCGGTCAGACCGACGAGATCGCGCCTGCCGACCGCCGGCTCTACGCGCTGCGGGACGTGACGGCCACGGTCGAGAGCGTGCCGCTCATCTGCGCGTCCATTCTGAGCAAGAAGATCGCCGAAGGGATCGGCGCCCTGGTCCTCGACGTCAAGGTGGGCCGCGGGGCGTTCATGAAGACGCCGGCCCACGCGCGCGAGCTGGCCACGTGGCTGTCCGGGATCGCCCGGCGGCACGGCATCCGGACCGAGGCGTTGATGACGCCGATGGACGCGCCGCTCGGGCGCGCCGTGGGCAACGCGAGCGAAGTCGTCGAGGCCATCGAGACGCTGAAGGGACGGGGGCCGGCCGATGTCGAAACGCTGTCACGCCGGCTGGCGGCGCGCATGCTGGTACTCGCCGATGTCGCGACCGGGGCCGACGACGCCGAAAGGCGGGTCGAGCGTGCCCTTCGATCCGGCGCGGGGCTCGAGCGGTTCCGCGCCATCATCGAGGCGCAGGGTGGCGACCCGCGGGTGATCGATGACTACGCGCGCCTGCCGCAGCCCCGAGCGTTCGACGTGGTCCGCGCGCCCCGCGGCGGGTTGGTGACGGGCCTCGATGCCGAACGCGTCGGCCAGGCGGCCGTGGCGCTCGGCGCCGGTCGCGACCGCGCGGACGCGGCCGTCGATCCGGCCGCCGGCATCGACGTGCTGGTGGCGGTCGGCGCCGCGGTCGAAGCCGGCGAGCCGGTGTTCCGCATGGCGTCGGGCGATCCGGCACGGCTCGAGGCGGCCCGTCTCCTGCTGGCCGCCGCCGTGGAGACGGGCGATGCGGCGCCGGCCCCGCGTCCGCTCGTCCTGGAGGTGGTGGGATCGTGACGGCGTCCAATCGTTCGTTGCGGTTGACGGCCGCGGCCGTCGCGGTGGGCCTCGGGTCGGCCGTGTTCCTGCTTCGCGACGCGCTGCATGCCGACGTCCGTGGGGCGCTCGGCATCCTGTGCTTCATCGCGATTGTGGCGGCCTGCTCGCAGAACCTCGCCGCCGTCAGCTGGCGGACGGTCGCGTGGGGCATGGCGCTGCAGTTCGGCCTCGCGCTCTTCATTCTGCGGTTTCGGATCAACGACTGGCGGCCCGGGTACGAGTTCTTCGCGCAGATCTCCGCCGGCGTGCGGCAGTTCCTCGAGTTCACCAACGCCGGCTCGCAGTTCGTGTTCGGCGGGCTGGCCGACCCGGCCGCGATGTCGCAGGTCTTTCCGGGCGGGTTCGTGTTCGCCTTCGTCGGGCTGCCCACGATCATCTTCGTGTCCGCCTTTTTCACGGTGCTCTACCATCTCGGGATCCTGCAGGTCATCGTGCGCGTCATGGCCCGCGGCATGATGGCCTTGCTGAGGACGAGCGGCGCCGAGTCGCTGTCGGCAGCGGCCAACGTCTTCATGGGTCAGACCGAGGCGCCGCTCATCGTGAAGCCGTACGTGGCGCGGATGACGCAGTCGGAGCTGCTCGCCACGATGGTCGGCGGCCTCGCGACGATCTCGGGCGGCGTGATGGCCGTGTACATCCAGCTCGGCGCCGATCCCGTCGCGATCCTCACGACCAGCGTGATGGCGGCGCCATGCGGCCTGTACCTCTCGAAGATTCTGTGGCCCGAAACCGAGGCGCCCGAAACGCGCGGGACGACGACGACCACGGTGGAACGCACGCACGTGAACGTCGTCGATGCGCTGGCCTCGGGCGCCACCGACGGCACCATGCTGGCCATCAACGTCGCCGCGATGCTGATCGCGTTTCTGGCCATCCTGGCCATGATCGACTACCTGCTCGGCGCCATGTCGCCGGGCCTCTCGCTCTCGGCGATCTTCGCGCGGATCTTCGCGCCGGCGGCGATCCTGATCGGCGTGCCGATTGCCGACGTGCCAGCCGTCGCCGACCTGCTCGGCACCAAGCTGGTCGCCAACGAGTTCGTGGCTTACACCATGCTCACGACCAAGTACCGCACGGCCATCAGCCCGGAGGCCTACACGCTGTCTACCTACGCGCTGACGGGGTTTGCGAACTTCGGATCGATCGGCATTCTGCTCGGCGGCATCGGCGGGATTGCGCCGTCCCGGCGCGGCGACCTCGCGCGCCTCGGCGGCCGGGCCCTCCTCGCCGGCTTCCTGGCGACGATGATCAACGCCGCGATGGCGTCGATCCTGCTGTGAGCGGCCTGGTCGATCGCGTCGCGGCCGCGGCCGACGCCGTCCGGGCGCGCATCGGCGCGTCGCCGTCGATCGGGGTCGTCCTCGGGTCGGGCCTCGGGGCGTTCGCGGACCGGCTGGCCGATCCCGTGAGCGTCGGCTACGCGGACATCCCGCACTGGCCGCCGTCGCGCGTCGTCGGCCACGACGGCCGCCTGGTGGCGGGCACCGTTCGGGGCCGACGCGTTGTCGTGCTGTCGGGGCGCGTCCACGTGTACGAGGGCCATGACCTCGCGACCGTCACGCTCGGCGTCCGCGTGCTCGGACGGCTGGGCGTCCGGACGCTCGTCGTCACCAACGCGGCCGGCGGCATCAACACCCGATTCACGCCCGGCGCGCTCATGGTGATTGACGACCACCTCAACCTGCTGGGGACGAATCCGCTCATCGGGCCGCACGACGAACGGCTCGGCCGGCGGTTCCCGGACATGTCGGAGGTGTACTCGCGGCGGCTCGTCCGGGTGGCGGACGAAGCGGCCGCGGCGCTCGGCCAGCCGCTCGAACACGGCGTGTACCTGGCGGTGACGGGGCCGAGCTACGAGACGCCGGCCGAGATCCGGGCTTTCCGCACGCTCGGCGCCGACGCGGTGGGCATGTCGACAGTTCCCGAGGCCATCGTCGCCAGGCAGATCGGGATGGAGGTGCTCGGCCTGTCGTGCATCTCGAACATGGCGGCCGGCATCCTGCCCCAGGCGCTCACGGAAGAGGAAGTCATCGAGACGACCGGTCGCGCCAGCGCGCGATTCATCGCGCTCCTGGAGGGCATCATTGGACGACTCTGACCGCCTGGTCGCCGCCGCGCGCGCGGCCCGTGAGCACGCCGTGGCGCCGTACTCGACGTTCAAGGTCGGCGCGGCGATCCTCACCGCCGGCGGCCGCATCTACGGCGGGTGCAACGTCGAGAACGCCTCCTACGGCCTCACGGTCTGCGCGGAGCGCGTCGCGCTGCTCAAGGCGCTCTCCGAGGGCGAGCGCGACTTTGCTCTGATCGCCGTCGTGGCCGACACCGAAGGCCCCACGCCCCCGTGCGGTCCATGCCGTCAGTTGCTCTGGGAGTACTGCGGTGATATTCCCGTAGTGATGGCCAACCTGACGAAGGTCACGGCCCGACACCAGATGCGCGAACTCCTGCCCCTGCCGTTCGACGGCCGGAAGCTCCGGCGCTGATCGATGCTGCCGACCATCGGGCGGGACGGCGACGCCGTAGTGATGATCGACCAGCGCAAGCTGCCGGGCGAGGAGACGTACGTACGCTGCCGGACAGCCCAGGAGGTCGCACGGGCCATCAAGGCGATGGTGATCCGCGGCGCGCCCGCCATCGGCGTGGCGGCCGCGATGGGCATCGCCCTGGGGATGCGCCGCAGCAAGGCCCTGGGGACCAAGCAGTTCGCCGCGGACTTCATGCGGCTGTGCGACCTGATGGGGGCGACCAGGCCGACCGCCGTCAACCTGTTCTGGGCGATCGAGCGCATGAAGCGTGCGTTGTCCGCCGGAGCGCTCGCCGGCGAGTCGGTGGCGGAGCTTCAGCGTCGCCTCGACCGGGAGGCCGACGCAATTCACGACGAGGATGTGGCCAGCTGCCGCGCGATGGGTCGGCACGGCGCGGCCGTCGTGCCCGAGGGCGCGCGCATTCTAACGCACTGCAATGCCGGCGCCCTCGCGACCGCCGGGTACGGCACGGCCCTCGGCGTCATTCGCGCCGCGGCCGAGCAGGGCAAGGTGGCCCGCGTGTTCGCCGATGAAACTCGTCCCTTCCTGCAGGGCGCGCGCCTCACCGCCTGGGAGCTGGCCCAGGACCAGGTGCCGACAACGGTGATTGCCGAGAGCATGGCCGGCCCGCTCATGAAGCGCGGCGACATCGACATGGTCGTCGTGGGCGCGGACCGCATTGCGGCCAACGGCGACGTGGCCAACAAGATCGGCACGTATACCGTCGCGACAATGGCCCGCGCGCACGGTGTGCCGTTCTACGTCGCGGCGCCGCTCTCGACCATCGACCTGTCCACGCCGGACGGCGACCGCATCCCCATCGAGGAGCGCCACGCGCGCGAGATGACGCATGTCGGTTCGACGCGCCTGACGCCGGAAGGCGTGGCCGTGTGGAATCCCGCCTTCGACGTCACGCCCCACGAACTCATCGCCGCCATCATCACCGAGCGGGGGCTGGCCCGCCCGCCCTATTCCGAGAGCCTGAAGGCGCTGTTCGCCGCCTTGCCGCCGGCGCCGGAAACGCCATGACCGTCCTGGGGATCGAAACGTCCTGCGACGAGACCGCCGCGGCCGTGGTCGCGACGACCGGAGAGGCCGCGCGGCCCTGGCGCATTCTGTCGAACGTCATCGCCTCCCAGGTGGACATCCATCGCGAGTGGGGCGGCGTCGTCCCCGAAATCGCGTCGCGGCAACACGTGCGGGACATCTGCGGCGTGGTGGATCGCGCGCTGGTGGACGGACACGTGGGCTGGGCCGATATCGACGCGCTGGCCGTGACGCAGGGGCCTGGCCTGATCGGGTCGCTGCTCGTTGGCGTCTCGTTCGCCAAGGCCGCTGCGGCGTCGCTCGGCAAGCCCGTCGTCGGCGTCCACCACCTGGCCGGGCACATCGAGTCGATCTTTCTCGATCACGGCCTGATTCCACTGCCCGCGCTCGTGCTCGTCGTGTCGGGAGGGCACACGAGCCTCTACCTGGTCCCCGAGCCCGGTCGGTACCGCCTGATCGGCCGCACGCGCGACGACGCCGCCGGCGAAGCGTTCGACAAGATTGCCAAGCTCCTGGGCTTGGGCTATCCGGGCGGGCCGGTGATCGACCGGCTGGCCCGAGAAGGCCGGGACGACGCGGTGGACCTGCCCATGCCTCGCTTCACGCATGCCGATCGGAACGAGCCGCCGCCGGACCTCTCGCGGCCGGCCCTGCCGGCCGCGCACGCCCATCTGGCGGAATTCAGTTTCTCGGGCCTGAAGACCGCGGCGGTGCGGCACCTCCGGGAGCGGGGCGTGCGGGTGGCGGCCGGCCCCGTCGTACCGGCCGACGCCGGTCCGCTCGCCCGCGCCGAGGTCGCGGATTTCTGCGCCAGCTTTCAACGCGTCATCGTCGAGTCACTCGTCGACCGCACGTTCGCCGCGGCCCGGTGGCTTGGCGCGCACAGCGTCGGCATCGCGGGTGGCGTGTCGGCCAACAGCCGATTGCGCCGCGACGCCGTGGAGCGCGGTCGGCGCGACGGGCTGCCCGTCTTCATTCCGGCGCTGGCCCTGTCCACCGACAACGCCGCGATGATCGCCGCGGCCGGTCTGCGCCGGCTCGAGCGCGGCGAGACGTCTCCGCTCGACTTCAACGCGTACGCGACGCTCGCCATCGACTGATCGGACGAGGGCATGGCCGTCCACACCGACTATCTCTGGTTTCACACCCCGTCGCGCCGCGAATTCGTGCGCATCACTGACGACGTGTCGCGGATCGTGCAGGCGAGCGGGGTTCGCGAGGGGCTGGCGCTCGTGTCGGCCATGCACATCACCGCCGGCGTGTTCGTGAACGACTGGGAGGACGGGCTGATTGCGGACTTCCAGGACTGGCTGGAGACGCTGGCGCCGGCCGGACAGCCGTACCGCCATCACGCGACGGGCGAAGACAATGCCGACGCGCACTTGAAACGGACGATCATGGGGCACCAGGTGGTCGTGCCCGTCACGGGCGGCCGCCTGGATCTCGGGCCCTGGGAACAGATCTTCTACGCGGAGTTCGACGGCCGTCGCCGCAAGCGCGTCGTCGTCAAAGTCATCGGTGAGTAGGCCGGCCGACGCGATGGATGTCGTGCGGGCGTTCTATCGCGCCCTGAACGCCGATGACGTCGACGCGATGGCCGCGCTCTACGCCGCCGACTGCGTGGTCGAGCATGTCTTCGACGGCGACGACGGGGTGTACGAGGGACGGACCGGTGTCGTGGAACGGTGGGCCTCGGAAGTGGCGGCGCGGCGCGGCGCGCTCGCCGGCGGCGGGCGCGTGGACGTGTCCCGCATTGCGGGGATCGAAACTGGCTGGGGCTGGGTGCGGGCCGAGTGGCGAACCGCCGCCGCGGATCGCGATGGCGCCTCCGCCGGACTCGCGCGCGCGGCGTCGGGCTACTCGCACTTCTGGGTCGAGAACGGGCTCATCCGGCGGCACCGGTCGATCTGGCGGCGGGGCGACGACGGACAAAACGACCTCGGAGGTCGTTTTCCGGCCGGTCAGGCCACAACGACCCCCGAGGTCGGTCTGCCCTCGGGCCCGGCTCGCCCGGTGGTCGGCGTCGGCGCGGTGGTGCTGACGGACGAGGGCCAGGTCGTGTTGGTGAAGCGCCGGCACGAGCCGCTGGCCGGCCAGTGGAGCCTGCCCGGCGGCGCGCTCGAGCTGGGCGAAACGCTCGAGGCCGGCGCCGCGCGAGAGATCCTCGAAGAGACCGGGCTCGTCGTCGAGGTCGGTCCCGTCGTCGAGGTCTTCGATCGGATTCTCCTCGATGATGACGGGCGCGTGCGGTTCCATTTCGTGCTCGTGGACTACCTCTGCCGGCCGCGGGGCGGTAGACTGCAGGCCGGGTCGGACGTCGAGGCGGTCATGCTGGCCGATCCGGACGGCCTCGGCGCGTGTCGGGTAACCGAGAAGGCGCGGTCGGTGGTCGCACGCGCCGTCGAGATGCAGAGGGACCGGTGAGCGAGTCGTTGATCTCGCGCGAGCGGGCCTGGGCGCTGGTGACCGCTCACGTGCAAGGTGAGAGCCTGCGCAAGCACCTGCTGGCCGTCGAGGCGGCCGTGCGCGGCTACGCTCGGCACTGGGGCGAAGACGAGGATGCCTGGGGCTTCGTCGCCCTGATCCACGACTTCGACTACGAACAACATCCCGATCGTGAGAACCATCCGTACCGCGGCGTCGAGATTCTGAAAGGACTCGGCTACCCCGAGTGGGTCACACGCGCCGTGCTGTCGCACGCGGACTACAGCGGCGTGCCGCGCGAGTCGCGGCTCGAGCGGACGCTGTTCGCCTGCGACGAGATGGCCAGCTTCGTCATCGCGGCGGCGCTCGTGCGGCCGTCGAAGAGCGTGCTGGACCTCGAGCCGGCCTCGGTCGTCAAGCGCATGAAGGACAAAGCCTTCGCGCGCGCCGTGTCGCGCGACGACCTGCGCAAGGGGGCCGAGGAACTCGGCCTGCCGCTCGACGAGCACATCGGCAACGTGATTCGATTCCTTCGGGAGCGGGCGGACGAGCTCGGCGTCGGCGGCGCCGGGGCGTGACACGAACCTGCCCAACCGACCTTTCGTATATCGTGTGACTGCCGATGGCTGAAACGGCTGCGGTCCGTCTGGACAAGGTGAGCGTGGCCTACGGCCGCAACGCCGCGCTGAAGGACGTGAGCGCGGTCTTCCCGACGGGCGCCGTCGGTCTGCTCGGGCCGAACGGCGCCGGCAAGAGCACCATGCTGAAATCGCTACTCGGGTTCATCGAGCCCAAGGCGGGTCGGCTCGAGGTGCTCGGTCTCGACGTCGCGCGGCGGCCGCTCGAGGTCCGCGCGCGCCTGGGCTACATGCCGGAGACGGACGGTCACATCCCCGGCATGAACGCCGTGACGTTTGTCGCGTACTGCGGCCAGTTGGCGGGGCTGCCCAAGACCGACGCCATGCAGCGCGCCCACGAAGTGCTCTACTACGTCGGGCTCGGCGAGGCGCGCTACCGGAACGTGGAGACCTACTCGACCGGCATGAAGCAGCGCATCAAACTGGCCCAGGCGCTGGTGCACGATCCCGACCTGCTGTTCCTGGACGAGCCGACCAACGGCATGGACCCCAAGGGGCGCGAGGAGATGCTGGAGCTCGTCCGCGACCTCGCGCACAACAAAGGCGTCAATCTGATCCTCTCCTCACACCTGCTGCCCGACGTCGAGTACACCTGCGATCACGTCGTCGTGCTCGACAAGGGGTCGGTGGCCACCTTCGGCTCGATCGAGCAGCTCAAGGGGCCGGCCGGTCGGGTGTTCGAGGTGCGCGTCAAGGGTGAGGTCCGGCCGTTCGTGGCGGCCCTCGAGGCCGCGGGTCTGGCCTGCCACGAGACGGAAGAGGACATCATGCGCGTGTTCGTCCCGGGCGGCGCCGCGGAGCCCGGCGCCGATCAGCGCCGCATCTGCGAGCTGGCCCGCGGGGCGGGCGTCCAGGTGCGCCACCTGCGCGCGAGCCTGCCCACCCTCGAGGACGTCTTCGCGAAGGCGATCGGCGAATCATGAGCCCGATTCACGACCAGAGCTACCGGCGGTACACCGGCACGCGCGGGCCGGTCGGGCGGGCGTGGACGGTGATCGCCTGGGCCGGCATTCGCCACATGCTCGGCAAACGACCGTTTCTCGGCCTGCTCGTCGTCTCGTGGATCCCGGTACTGGTCTTCACCGTCCGGATCTGGTTCGCCGTCACCTACCCGCAGGCGGGCGAGATCTTCGGGGTCACGCCGACGATGTTCCAGGACTTCCTTGAGGTCCAGTCGCTGTTCGTGTTTTTCCTGACGATCTACGTCGGCTCGGGCCTCATCGCCAACGACCGGAGGGCCAACGCGCTGCAGATCTATCTGGCCAAGCCGCTGCTCCGCGTCGAGTACATCGCCGGAAAGCTCGCCGTGCTGGCGAGCTTTCTGCTTCTGATCACGCTCGTACCGGGCCTGCTGCTGATCATCCTGCAGGTGAGCTTCTCGGGGAATTTCGAATTTCTGCGGGCCAACCTCTACGTCCTGCCGGCCGTGGTGCTCGCCTCGCTCGTCCGCGTCATCGTGGCGTCGTTTGCCATGCTTGCGCTGTCGGCGCTGTCGAAGAGCGCGCGCTACGTCGCCATTCTCTACACGGGCGCCATCTTCTTTACGTCGGCGATGTTCGGCGTCCTGACCGTCATCACGCGATCGAGCCGCGCGGCGTGGGTGTCGATCGGCGCCAATCTCGAGATCGTGACGGACGTCATGTTCCGGCGAACGCCGCGCTACGACACGCCGGTGATCGTGTCGGTCCTGATCCTGGTCGGCCTGGTTGTCGTCGGCGTGTCGGTACTGGAACGGCGCGTCCGGGGCGTGGAGGTCGTGTCGTGAGCGCGACCGTGATGGCGGCCGAGCACCTGTCCAAGTGGTACGGACAGGTGATCGGCCTGAACGATGTGACGGTCAACGTGCCGACGGGCATCACGGGACTGCTCGGGCCGAATGGCGCCGGCAAGAGCACGTTCATGAAGCTCATCACGGGCCAGCTCAAGCCGAGCAAGGGCACGGTGGCGGTGTTTGGCGAGCCGATTTGGGGCAACCCGGCGCTGTACTTCCGGATCGGATTCTGCCCCGAGCAGGACGCGTTCTACGACCGGATGACCGGCCTGGAGTGGGTGTCGGCGCTGGTCCGGCTGAACGGGTACTCGGACGCAGACGCGAGAAAAGCGGCGATGCGCGCCATCGAAACGGTGGACCTCGTGGAAGCGGCCGACAGGAAGATTGGCGCCTACAGCAAGGGCATGCGCCAGCGCATCAAGCTCGCGCAGGCCCTGGTGCACGATCCCGAACTGCTCATTCTCGACGAGCCGCTGGCCGGCATGGATCCCATCGGCCGGCGCAAGACGATGCGGATGATCCGCGAGTGGGCCCGACAGGGCAAGAGCATTCTCGTGTCGAGCCACATCCTGCACGAGATCGAGTCGATGACGGCCAATATCCTGTTGATCAACAACGGCCGCATCCTCGCCGAGGGCAACGTCCACCAGATTCGCGAGCTGATCGACACGCATCCCCACACCGTGTACATCCGGGCCGAGGATCCGCGCGCGCTCGCCCGGGAGTTCCTCGGGCATGCCGACGTGATCAGCCTGCGGTTCGAGCCGCGCGCCGTCGTGGTGGAGACGGGGCAGCCGGATGCGTTCTACGGCCGGCTGACCGAGCTCGTGGCCATGGGCGCCTGCGGACCGGTCGAGGAGGTCACGTCGCCCGACGACAACCTGCAGGCCGTCTTCAAGTACCTGGTGAAGACCTGATGGCCGCCGCCCGCCCCTCGTCCGCTCCGCCGCCCGGCGCGCCGGATTTCTGGTACGCGTCGCTGCGCGTCTTCGATCTGTCGCTCGGGGACATGATCTGGTCGCGCCGGACGATCTTCATGCTGCTGGTGGTCGGCCTGCCGGTGCTGATGGCCGTCGTCGTGCGGCTGATTCACGCGCTCGGCGCGGCGCCGATGTCCATCGAACGCACCGAGATCACGGGGCCGATGATGTTCGGCTTCATGATCTGGATGTTCTTCGTCCGTTTCTGCGTCCCGATTCTGGCCGTGTTCTACGGCACGTCCCTGATTGCGGACGAGGTGGACGACAAGACGATCACGTATCTGTTCACCCGGCCCATCCCGCGCGGTGCCGTGCTCGTGGGCAAGTACCTGGCCTACCTCGTGTGTACGGTCAGCGTCGTCCTGCCCGCGGTCGTTCTCGTCTGGCTGTTCGTGTTGCCGATCGGCGGCAGCCTGGGCGCGGGCTTCGTCGATCTCGTCACCGACCTGGGCGTCCTGGCGCTCGGGCTGGCCGTGTACGGCGCCTTCTTCGCCCTGATCGGCGCCGTCCTGAAGCGTCCGCTCCTGTTCGGCCTGGCGTTCGTGCTCGGCTGGGAGCAGGTCGTCCTCGCGATTCCCGGCTACCTGAAGCGGTTCTCGGTCGCCTACTACGTGCAGGGTCTCGTGCCCCATACGATGCCGAACGACTCGGCCGTGAGTCTGATTCAGGGCATGATGCGCGAGATTCCCAGCCTGCCCGAGAGCCTCCTCTGGATGGGGCTGATCGAGGCCGTCTGCCTGTGGCTCGCCGCCCGCACCGTTGCCCGCCGGGAGTACGTACTCGAACAGTAGGGCAACCCCCCGGGCCGGGAACTGGGGTACCGCGGATCCGTATAATTGGCTCAGAGGCCGCCTTTCATGACCAAGCCAACCCGCTATTTCCTCATCGGATCCGTGGTCGTCGTGGCTGCCGGCCTGGCGACGGGGCTGGTCGCCTACTACAACGGCGGGTTGACCTTCCGCAGCTCGAGCGAGCCCGCCGAGTTCTCGTACCTGCCGGCCGGATCGGCGGCCGTCGCCTACGCGGACGTTCGCGCCGTCATGGATTCGAACTTCCGCCAGCGCCTGCGGCAGGTGCTGCCGACCGGGGACGAACAGGAGCGGCTGCGAGCGGAGATCGGCGTCGACATCGAACGCGACATCGACACGGTCGTCGCGAGCTTCGTCGCCGACGGCGGTCCTGCCGGCGGCGGCGCGGTGGTGCTGGTCCGCGGCCGCTTCAACGAAGCCACCATCGAAGCGAAGGCCGTCGAGCACGGCGGCGTGGTGGAGTCGTACAAGGGCAAGCGGATCATCACCATGGGCGGGCCGGCGGACGCGGTGGCGAGCGCGAGCGGAGGCTGCGTGGCGTTTCTGGAGTCGGGACTCCTGGCGCTCGGCGACGTGGCCTCGGTCAAGCGCGCGATCGACACCAGGACGAGCGGCGACGACGTCACGAAGAGCGCCGACCTCATGAAGATCGTGAACGAGCTTCAGGGGTCGGGCAACGCCTGGGTCGTCGGCCGGCTCGACGGGCTGACCAAGGCCGAGGATCTGCCGGCGCCGGTCCGGGATCAACTGGGCGCGGTGCAGCTCTTTGCGGCGCGCCTGCACATCGATGGCGGCGTCAGCGGGCTCCTGCGCGCCGAGGCCCGCGACGATCAGGCGGCCGAGCAGCTGCGTGACGTCGTGCGGGGCGTGCTGGCGGCCGGCCGGCTCGTCAGCGGGGCGGACACGCGCGTGGAGGCCGTGCTGAACTCCTTCCAGCTTCAGGGGACCGGCAGAACCGTCACGCTGTCGTTTTCCGTGCCCGCCGAAGTGTTCGACATCGTGAATGGGCTGGCCGCGCTTGGCGGCCTGGCCGAGCAGCCGCGCAAAACTCCGGGCGGCAAATAGACCGGACAGAGCCGTTACCGCCGACCGGCTATGATCGGGGGCGATGTCGAGCCCCACGGTCGCGATCGTCGGCGCCGCACGCACCCCCATCGGCCGCTACGGCGGGACGCTTCGCGCCACGCATCCGGCAGCGCTCGGCGCTGCCGCCGCCCGCGCGGCGCTCGAACGTGCCACCCTTCCCTCCGACGCCGTCGACGAAGTGCTGATCGGTCACGCGCGGCAGGCCGGATCCGGTCCGAACCCGGCGCGCCAGGTCGGACGCCGAACCGGCCTCCCCGACGCCGTTCCCGCACAGACGATCAACCAGGCGTGCGCCTCCGGGCTCCAAGCCGTCGCGCTCGGCGCTCAAGCCATCCTCTCGGGTCAGTCGCAGGTGGTGCTGGCCGGTGGCATCGAGTCGATGAGCCGGATGCCGTACCTCCTCGACAGCGAGGATGCCAGGTGGGGCCATCGCATGGGCCACATGCCGCTCGTCGACGCCATGTCCCGTGACGGGTTCTTCTGTCCGTTGTCGGAGCTGGTCATGGGTCAGACGGCAGAGGTTCTGGCTCGCCAGTACGGCATCACGCGCGAGGCGTCCGACGCCTTCGCCGTCGAAAGTCAGCGCAAAGCGGCGGCCGCGATCCAGGCCGGCCGGTTCAAGGATGAGATCGCTTCCGCGCCCGGCCAGGACCCGAAGGGCAGGCCGGTGGACCTCGCGGAGGACGAACACCCACGCGCGGGGACCACGCTCGAGGCGCTGCGACGGCTGCCGCCGGTCTTCGAGCCCGTGGACGGCGTGCCAGGCATCATCACCGCCGGCACATCGTCCGGCATCACCGATGGTGGCGCGGCCGTCGTGCTGGCCAGCGAAGCCGAGACTCGCCGGCGCGGGCTCAGGCCGCTCGCCCGGATCCTCGGCTGGGCCACGGCGGGGGTCGATCCCCGGATCATGGGCATCGGGCCCGTGCCCGCCGTGAGGCGTTTGCTCGGCCAGACCGGTCTGACGCTCGCCGACTTCGACCTCGTGGAGCTGAACGAGGCGTTTGCGCCGCAGGTGCTCGCCGTGCTGAAGGACCTCCCGATTCCTGCCGAGCGTCTGAACGTGAATGGCGGCGCCATCGCGCTCGGGCATCCGATCGGGTGCACGGGCACGCGGATCCTCGTCACGCTCGTCTACGAGATGGTCCGCCGGGGAGTGCGACGCGGCCTGGCCACGCTCTGCGTGAGCGGCGGGCTGGGCATGGCGGTGGCCGTCGAACGCAGCCGGAACTGACCCGTCCGTTCCCGGTCCCAAGTCCGGATATGATCGTGGGTTCATGCGTGTCGCAGTCATCCCAGGGGACGGCATCGGCAAGGAAGTAACGGCAGAAGCCGTCAAGGTCCTCAAGGCGGTGGGCGTTCTCTCGGGCCTCAAGCTGGAGCTCACGCCGCTGCCCTGGGGCGCCGATCATTACCTTGCGACGGGCGTGACGATGCCGGCGGACGGCTATCGCATGCTCCGGAACGACTTCGACGCCATCCTGCTTGGCGCGCTCGGCGACCCGCGCATTCCTGATTTCCGGCACGCGCGCGACATTCTGCTCGGCACGCGCTTCGAGCTCGACTTGTACGTGAACTTCCGTCCCGTGAAGCTGCTGGACGATCGGCTGTGCCCGCTGCAAGGCCGGGGTCGCGGCGACGTGAACTTCGTGGTGATTCGCGAGAACACGGAGGGCGTGTACGTGGGTGTCGGCGGCCGGTTCAAGGCCGGCACGCCCGACGAGATCGCCGTTCAGGAGGAGATCAATACCTTCAAGGGCGTCGATCGCATCATCCGGCATGCCTTCGAGTACGCCAAGGCCCACGGGCTGACCAAGGTCTGCATGTCCGACAAGAGCAACGCGATGGCTCAGGGACACGCCCTCTGGCAGCGTGTGTTTGCGACCGTGTCGGCGGAGTACCCGGACATCCAGGCGACGCACATGTACATCGACGCGCTGGCCATGTTCCTCGTCAAGGATCCCGGGCAGTTTCAGGTGATTGTGACCAACAACCTGTTCGGCGACATCATTACGGACATCGGCGGCGCCCTGCAGGGCGGGCTCGGCATGGCCGCGTCGGGCAACATTCACCCGGGCCGGACGTCGCTCTTCGAGCCGGTTCATGGCTCGGCGCCGCCGCTTGCCGGCAAGAACGTCGCCAACCCGATGGGCGCCATCCTGTCCGCGGCGCTCATGCTCGAGACGCTCGGGCGCACAAGCGAAGCCCGCGCGATGGAGGCGGCCGCCGAAGCGGCCGTCCACGGCGGCCAGACCACGGTCGATGTGGGCGGCACGCTCGGCACGAAGGAAGTCGGCGACTGGATCGCGGCCCGGATCGGGGCGGGCGATCGAGGGGGCGTGACACGATGACGGACGTGTTTCTGATCGGCGGGGCCAGGACCCCGATGACCGAGTACACCGGCGCCCTGAAGGACGTATCCGCGCTGGAGCTCGGCGCGGTCGCGGCGCGCGCCGCGTTTGCCGGAACCGGCGTCAAGCCCGAGTGGGTGGACCACGTAGTCGTCGGCAACGTGCTGCAGACGAGCAGCGACGCCATCTACGGCGCGCGGCATGTCGCGCTCAAGGCGGGCGTGCCCATCGAGGTGCCCGCCCTCACCGTCAACCGGCTCTGCGGCTCCGGCATCCAGGCGGCTGTGAGCGGCGCCCACCTCCTGCAGCTCGGCGAGGCGGACGTCGTCCTCTCGGGCGGCATCGAGAACATGAGCCAGGCGCCGCACCTCATCTGCGGCCTGCGATCCGGCCTGAAGCTCAACCAGGGCACGCTGGAGGACTACCTCTACGAGGCCCTGCTCGATCCGTACTGCGGGCTCTTCATGGCGCAGACGGCCGAGAAGTGCGCGGTGAAGTACGGCGTCAGCCGCGAGGAGCAGGATGCCTACGCGCTCCGGAGCCAGCAGGCCGCCGCGAAGGCCTGGGCCGACGGGCGCTTCAAGGACGAAGTCGTGCCGGTCGAGGTGAAGACGCGCAAGGGCGTGACCGTCGTCGACAAGGACGACCATCTCCGGCCCGACACGACGCTCGACGGGCTCGCCAAGCTCCCGCCGGCCTTCTCCAAGGACGGCTCGGTGACCGCGGGCAACGCGAGCGGCATCGTCGACGGCGGCGCGGCCCTCATTCTGGCGTCGGCGCGAGCCGTGAAGGACAAGTCACTGACGCCGCTGGCACGGCTCGTGGCGTGGGCGGCCGTCGGCGTCGAGCCCGCGTACATGGGCATGGGCCCCGCGCCGGCGACACGCAAGGCGCTCGGCCGCGCGGGGCTGACGCTCGACCAGATCGACCTCGTCGAAGTGAACGAGGCCTTCGCGGGCCAGTACCTGGCCGTCGAGCGGGAGCTCGGCCTCGATCGGAACCGGACGAACGTCAACGGCGGCGCCATCGCGCTCGGCCATCCCCTGGGCATGACCGGCACGCGTCTCCTCCTGACGCTCACGCTCGAGCTCGGCCGCCGCGGCAAGCGATTCGGCCTCGCGACGGCCTGCATCGGCGGCGGGCAGGGGATTGCCGCGATCGTCGAGCGGCTCTGACCGGGCGCGCAGGATTGTCGAACGGCTGAGAAGGGAACGACATGATCAAGACCGTCGGTGTGCTGGGTTGTGGCTTGATGGGCGCGGGCATCGCCCAGGTCGCGGCGGCGTCCGGGTGCAAGACGATTGTCCGGGAGGTGAACCAGGGGCTGCTCGACAAGGGCCTCGGGCGCATCCGGAAGTTCCTGGACGATGGCGTCGCCAAGGGCAAGGTCACGCCGGAGCAGCGCGACGGCACGCTCGCCCATCTCACCGGGACGACGGATTTCGGTGCGATGCGCGACTGCGACCTCGTCATCGAGGCGATCGTCGAGAACATCGAGGATAAGGTCGCCGCGTTCACGGCCCTCGAAGCCGTCGTTCGTCCGGGGGCGATCTTCGCCTCGAACACCTCGTCGCTCTGCATCACCGAGCTGGCGGCCCGGACCCGGCGGCCCGATCGGTTCGGCGGGCTGCACTTCTTCAATCCCGTGCCGCTCATGAAGCTCGTCGAGGTGATCCGCGCGCTGACCACGTCGGACGACACCTACACGGTTCTGTTCGCCTTCGCCGAGCGGCTCGGCAAGGAGCCCATCACGGCCCCCGACAAGCCCGGGTTCATCGTCAATCGGCTGCTCGTGCCGTATCTCCTCGACGCGATCCGATGCTACGAGCGCGGCCTGGGGACGATCGAAGACATCGACAAGGGCATGAAGCTCGGCTGCGGCCATCCGATGGGGCCGCTGACGCTGCTCGACTTCGTCGGGCTGGACACGACCTACTACATCGCCAACATCATGTTCGAGGAGTACAAGGACCCGATGTTCGCCGCGCCCCCGCTGCTGAAGCGCATGGTGCTTGCCGGGAAGCTCGGCAGGAAGAGCGGCGAGGGGTTCTACCAGTACTGACCTAGCGTCGTCTGAGGCGCTCGGCCGCGAGTGCCTTGAAGCTGCGGTCCTCCGGCGCCCACTCGGGATCGAGCGGCGCATCCAGTACCTGCTGGTAGAGCGCCCGCGCCTCCGTTCGCCGGCCGTCGTCGGCCAGCACCTCGGCGAGGAAGAACAGCGTTACGGTGCTCGTCGGGTTGTACCCGAGCGCACGGCGCAAGTGCACCTCGGCTTTCTTGCGGCTGCCGCCGAAGAGACCGGGCACCTTGAAGTACCACCAGCCGAGCGCGCGGTCGGCCGAGCCCTGCTGCCAGGCGGGGTCGATCGCGAGGACGCGCTCGAGGGCGTCCTTGATGCGGCCGCGGTACTTCAGGCCCTGCCACAGGCCGAACGATTCGGCGAGGGCACCCATGTTGGCGGCGCGCCAGAAGTGGCCCTCCGGTCTGGCGGGTTGAAGGGCCGCAGCCTGCTCGCCGGCTTTCGCGCCGCGCTCCAGCGCGCTGCGGCGGAGGGGCGTGTCGCCCTGCGTGCCGATCCAGTAGCAGGCGCGCGCGAGCTTCCAGGCCGCGTCGAAGTCGCGCCCGCCTGCCGCCCGCGCGGCCAGGATTTCAACGGCCTGCTGAATGCGCGCCGGATCCTCGCGCTGCCGGTACAGCTCGTCCGGATCCGGCGCCTGTCCGGCGACGGCGATGGTCAGGAGGTAGAATGCCGCCATGCGGGACACGATCCGTCGGCTGCTCGAGGACATCGGCGAGAACCCCGACCGCGAAGGACTGCGCCAGACGCCGCGTCGCGTCGAGCAGTCGATGCGCTTTCTGACCAGCGGGTACGACACCGACCTCGACGACGTCGTCAATGGCGCGCTCTTCAACGTCGAGTATAACGAGATGGTGATCGTGCGCGACATCGACTTCTACAGCCTGTGCGAGCATCACCTGCTGCCGTTTTTCGGCAAGTGCCACGTCGCCTATATTCCCGATGGCCGCGTCCTCGGCCTGAGCAAGCTGCCGCGCGTGGTGGACGCTTTCGCGCGCCGCCTGCAGGTGCAGGAGCGGCTGACCCAGCAGATCGCCGAGACGATCGACGCCAAGGTCCGGCCGCTCGGCGTCGGCGTCGTGATTGAGGCCACCCATCTCTGCATGGCCATGCGCGGCGTCGAGAAGCAGAACGCCGTCACGGTCACGAGCGCCATGCTCGGCGTCTTCCAGGGGGATGCCCGCACCCGCGCGGAGTTCCTCGAGCTGATTCGGGCGCGGGACGTGGCGTCGCGCCTCGTGGCGGAAGGGCTCGCCTGCGTGCCTGACTAGCGGGGCAGCCGGTTCGGCCTACGGCTCCGATCTCCAGGGCGTCGCGTCGACCGCTTCATCGGGCGACAGCGCCGACTCCAGATCGACTCCCACCACCCGTGCGAAGAGCGTGTGGAGCTGGCGCACACCCTCGGTCAGGGCCGCCGGTCCCGGCTGGAGGATGTACGTGCTCTTGATCTCGTAGATATGGCCGGCCTGAACGGCGGGCACCTCGGACCAGCCGGGCCGCGTGCCAATGCGCGCCTTTCGCACCTTCTTCCCGCACCAGGATGCGACGATGACGTCCGGCCGCGCGTCGCGAACGGCGTCGGGTCGCACGATCCGGTCCTTGGCGAGGGCTGCCGTCCGCAGTCTGGGGAAGACCGGGTCTCCGCCGGCCACCTCGACGAGTTCATCCACCCAGCGGATCCCTGAAATCAGGGGATCGTCCCACTCCTCGAAGTACACGCGCGGTCGGCGGGGGAAGCGGGCAGCCGACTGGCGAATCCGGTCGAGGCCGTCCTCGAGTTCCATCACGAGCGCCTCGGCCGCGCCGGTCCGGCCGACCAGACCGCCGATCATTCGGATCATCTGCAGGATCTCGGCGGTGCTGCGCTGGTTGAAGGTGACGACGGGGAAGCCTCGCCGGATGAGTTCGGCGGAGAGATCGGCCTGGAGATCGGAGAAGGCCAGGACGAGATCCGGCTGGAGCGCGGCGATCTTGTCGAACCGCGCGTTGATGAACGCGGACACCCTCGGTTTCCGGCGGGCCTCGATCGGGCGCATCGTGTAGCCCGAGACGCCCACCACGGCATCGCCCGCGCCGATGCGATACAGCGTTTCGGTCGTCTCCTCGGTGAGACACACGATGCGGCTCGGGTACGCGGACACTCGCGCGGAATCCTTTGGATATACTCGCAGAACATGGCTGGAAACGCGCTCGCCGCGGGCGGGGTGATGGTGCTGGCGGCCGTGTTGACGGCCGCGCCGGCCGGCGCGCGGCCGGGCGCCGACCAGCAGCGTCAGGCGCCGCCGCCTCGCCGCCAGTTTGCGACCGAGGCGTCCTGCTACAGCGATCTGGGCCAGGGCGTCACGAGTCGGCGCCGCTACTGCGACGTGATGATTGCCCGGACGGGCGCGGCCAGCGTCTCGATGACGATGCCGCGGTACTCGGGTACGGCCACGCTCATGTTCGACCTGCACAACCGGTTTACCGTGCCGCCGGCCGGCGCGCCGCCGGCCGATGTGTTCACGCGCGCCATGGCGCTCGTGGCCGTCGTCCGGCCGATGGGCGAGCTCATCGGTCGCGCCGCGGTCCGGCGCGAGCTTCGCTCGGCCCAGGATCTGTTCGACCGCATCGCCGGCGCGGCCCCGGTGGGCGTGAAAGCCGTGGCGCCTGGGTTTCCGGAGCCGGTGCGCCTGACGCTGCCGGCGGGCCTTCCCTCCATCGGCATTGTCGGCGTGCGCCTCGAGTTTGCGACGCTGGCCCTGCCGCACGGCATCGCCGACGCGCCCGGCCGTCCCATTGCCATCGTGAGCAACTTGCGGATCGAATACGTGCCCGCGAGGTGATTGATTCCTGTTAATGGGGCAATTGGGCAATGGGGCAATGCGGCAATGGCAGCAATGATGGAATGGGGCAATGGGGCAATGGCAGTAATGATGGAACCGGGTAGTGAGGCAATGGGGCAATGGCAGTAATGAGCCAATGGAGGCAATGAGCCAATGGCAGCCGTATTGCCCCATTGGCGCCATTGCCCCACTCTTTCATTGCTGCCATTGCCGCATCGCCCCATTGCCCCACTGCCCCATTAACACGTGTCACCACCCCTGGATCTTCTAATCGTCGGCGCGGGACCCGCCGGGCTGGCCGCCGCGATTGCGGCCAGGCAGCGCGGGCTTCGGGCGGTCGTCGTCGAGAAGGGCGCGCTCGTCAACTCGCTCCTGCACTATCCGACCGACATGGTCTTCTTCACGACGCCCGAGCTGATGGAGATCGGCGGCCTGCCGTTCGTCAGCCCGTACGACAAACCCACGAGGCAGGAAGCGCTGCGGTACTACCGGCGCGTGGCGGACGCGGTCGGTCTGGACGTGCACCTGTCCGAACCGGTGACCTCGGTCCGCCGTGGAGCGGACGGCCTGTTTGCAGTGGTCTCGCAGCCGGCCCATCGAAAGGCGGTGGAGCGATCCGCGCGCGCGGTCGTGCTGGCGACGGGCGCGTACGACGTGCCGAACCGGCTCGGCGTGCCCGGCGAGGATCTGCCACACGTCTCGCACTACTACGGCGAAGCGCACGTCCACTACCGCCGCCGCGTCGTGGTCGTCGGGGGCAAGAACTCCGCGGCGGAGGCGGCCCTGGAGCTCTATCGCGCGGGCGCGACGGTCCTGCTGGTGCACCGCCGGGCCGCGCTCGGCGACTCCATCAAGTACTGGGTCAAACCCGACATCGAGAATCGGATTGCGGAGGGCGCCATTCGGGCGCGATTCCTCACACGCGTGGTGGAGATCACGCCGGACGACGTCGCGCTCGAAGCGCCTGAGGGTCCGGCGCGCGAGCCGGCCGACGCCGTGCTGCTCCTGACCGGCTACCGCTCCGACGCCATGCTCCTTCGAACCGCCGGCGCCGCCATCGACCCGGTCGAAGGAGCGCCCGTCCACGATGCGGAGACGTTCGAGACGACCGTGCCGAATCTCTTCGTGATCGGCGCCTTTGTGGCCGGCCGGCAGAGCGGCAGGATCTTCATCGAGAACGGGCGGTTTCACGGTGAGGTCGTGATCCGCGAGATCGCCCGGCGGCTGTCGGCCTAGCGTGGGGCGTACAGCGAAGGGGCCGGTTCCCGAAGGAACCGGCCCCGTGTGTGTCGATCGGTTGTGCTACCGGCGGCCCGCGGCGCTTGAACCGAGGCCGAACCAGTAGGTCACATTGAAGCGGATAATCCGCGGCCCCAGGATGCCCGTCGGTGACATGAACGTCGGAATCGTGGTCACGGGCTGGGTTGGGTCGTTGGCGTAGCGGATGTTGGTCTGCCCCGTGCCCTGCCGGACGCTGAACACGGTGTTCGCGTTCGTGAGGTTGTAGACGTCCATGCTGATCTCGAAACGCTGGCCCTGCAGGTTGAAGATCCGTCCGGCGCGTAAGTCGAGCGTCGAGAGCGCCGGTAGTTCGACGCTGCCGCGCGGCTCGGCGTTGACCGTCGTGCTGCCCTGGTTCAGGCAATTGGTCGTGATCGTGGCCGAGCACCCGCTGATGGAAACCGTGCGGGTGATGGGCAGGCCGGACGAGATGCGGAAGTTCACCCCGAACGTGATCCGGTACGGGAACACGTACGACCCGATCGCCTTGAAGTTGTGGCGGCGGCCGCCGCTCGTGCCGGCGGCGTTCACGTACGCCGCGTTCGGGTTGGCCAGGCTGAGCAGGTCCACCTTCTCACGCGAGTACGTGTAGCCGGCGAGGAACGCGAGGCCGTTGGCGTAGCGCTTGTTGCCGAGGAGCTCGATGCCGTTGTATCGCACGCCCAGGCGGCTGTCGTTCACGGAGTTGGACACGAGCGTCGAGCCCGGATTCTGGGTGTAGACGGTCAGAATCCGGTCGTCAGCCGTGCCGGTCAAGCCGTCGCGGCCCGGCTCCGTCACCTGAATCTGCGTGAACAGATTCGGCCAGTCCTCGACGTTGGCCTCGACCGTGCCATAGGGGTCGTACTCCTTGCGGTGGATGAAGGTGGCGCTCACGCCCAGCCCAGGCGCCACTTCGTGGTCGACGCCGGCCGTGGCTTCGAGACGCCAGGTCCGCCGCCGGTTGCGGTCGAACGGATTCGGGTTGGGGATCGACGTCGTAAACGTGCCCGACCCGAACTCGCCGCCGACGTAGCGGAGGCCGTTCCAGACGGCATTGCCCTTCTGGAACACGAGATCACCGTTCAGGTCCGTCCAGCCGTAGGTCTGGCTCACCGTGCCGTTCGGGTTCGGTCCCGGCGTGCCGGTGCCGATCTGGTCGAAATACTTGCCGAGCGACGCCTTGAGCACCGTCTTCCCGGTCCCGAACAGGTCGTAGGTGCCGCTCACGCGCGGCGCCCAGTTCTTCCAGAGCGGCGCGTTGTCGACGCGCGCGAACGTGTCGGGCACGACGTACTGCGTCAGGACGCCCCCCGTGTTCAACGTCACGTTCAGGCCGCTGATGACGGTGCCGCTCGGGAAGTATTCGCTCGACGGATGGACCTGCTCCGGCAGGAAGCCTTCCACGCGCTCCCAGCGGATGCCCGCGATGAGCGTGAGCCGGCCGACGCCGAACGAATCCTGCGCGTAGATGGCCGTGTTGTTGACGGCGCGCTTGATGAAAACCGGCGAATTGAAGATCGTCACGTTGCCCGCGCACGGCGGCACCGAGCACCCGCCACCCGTCTGGCTGCGGAAGGTGAGGTTCACGTTGTCCACGCGCTTCTGCGTGACGTCCTCGGGTGTGTAGCCGTTGTCGAAGCCGAACTTGAACTCGTGCCGGCCGCCGAAGAGATTGGGCAGGTAGTAGTTCCAGTTCGACGTGAACTGCAGGCGGCGCCGGAACATCAGGCTGTCGGTGGCCGCGTTGCGCGACCGGACGCTGGTCGAGTTATCCAGAATCGACTGCTGATCCGTATGTTTTTGCGACAGCGGGAAGTGCGTGTTGCTGTAGGCCAGCTTCGTGTCGCCGAACAGGCGGTCCGTCACCACCGTGTTCCACGCCACCTGCGTGATGACGAACGTGTCGTATTCCTTCGTGTTCGAGTCCAGCGTCACGCCGGCGCCCGCACCGCGATTCGGCTTGTCGTACCACTGCCGGTTGGCATACCCCTCGATGCGGTTGGATGCATTCAGGGCGTAGGTCAGCTTCCCGGACATGCTCGTGATGTCCGTGGTGTCCTGCGTGTTGCCCGACAGGAGCTGCGGAATCTGCGGCGGGGAGATCGCCGGATAGCCCGGCACGTTCACGTGCGTGCGCCGATCCTCGAAATTGCCGAAATAGAACAGCTTGTTCGCCACGAACGGACCGCCGGCCTGAACGTTGAAGTTTGAGATGTAGCCGACGGCCTGGGCCTCGGGCCGGAACCCCTTCCGCTTCAGGTCCTCGTCGATGTTGTCCCACTGCGTGCCCTGGCCCTGGTAGGTGCCGAGCGTCTGGCCGCCGAAGCGGTTCGTGCCACTGCGCGTCACCATGTTGATCAGCGTGCCGGACGTACCCATCGAGATGTCCTGGGCGCCCGTTGTGACCGAGATGTTCTCGAAGGTGCTCGGCTCGTAGTAGTTCATCGAGAAACCGATGGCGGCCGGGTCGCCCACGTTCACGCCGTTGACGAGCTGCACGTTCTGCGAATTGGGCGTGCCGCGCGCCGTGAACGAGCGCTGCAGTCCAGCCTGGTTGCCGCCGACGTCCGGCGTGTCGAACACCAGGCCGGGGATCTTGTACTCGAGAATGTTCCAGATGTCCTTGCCGCCGGGCGTCGTCTCGAGCAGCATCGCGTCGAGATTGACGTTGACGCGCACGTTCTTGACGTCGACCACCGGCGTTTCGCCCCTGACCGTGATGACCTCCGAAATCGCGCCCACCTTCAAGACCAGGTCGATGGACGTCGTCTGGTTCTGCAGCACCACGATGTTCTCCCGGCTGATCGTCTGAAAGCCCTGCAGGGAGATCGTCACCGTGTAGGTGCCGAGGCTGAGCGACGGGAAGCGGTGAACACCCGTCGAGTCCGTCACGCCGGACAGCGGCCGCGGCAGCACCGGGCTCGTGAGCGACACCGTCGCCCCGGGCACCGCGCTGCCTTGCTCATCCGTCGCCTTGACGAAAATACTGCCCGTCTGCACCTGCGCCCACGCCGGGGCGGAGGCAAGAGCCACGGACAGCCCGAGCAGGATCCCGATGAGACCCAGCTTGCGAGACATGAGGACTAGCCCTCCTGGGCGCGCCTGCGCCCGCGAACGCAAACACGCGCCCCGGCAGCCACGCCGCCGGTACCCGTGCTGCTGGCCGGAGTATGGGGCAAGGCGTGGCCGCCCGCAAGCGCCCGGCGTCGGACGCAGCCGACACCCCAGGCGGCTGGCGTCTCCCCGGGTCCCGGCATAGACTCTTCGGACTCGGAGGAGGGAAGCGGCCATGGAACTCACTCGCTGGACCAGTGCCGCCGTCAGTCTTGGCGCGGCCTCGATGGTGGCCGTGGTGCTCGCGCAGGGCGCGTCGCAAGGAGCGGCCGGGCAGGCGCCGGCGGACGATCCCGTGCGCACGCTGGTCGGCCGCCTGGAGCTGGAGAAGTACAAGGCCACGATCAAGGGCCTGACGCAGTTTGGCGATCGCCGGGAGGGCACGCAGCGCAACCGCGACGCCGTCGCCTGGATCGAGGCGCAGCTGAAAAGCTATGGGTGCGCGGACGTCGAGCGTCTGCAGTACGACCCGCCCGAGGCCGCCGCGCGCGGCGCGGGCGTGGGCCAGGCCGCGGCCGGACAGGGGGGCCAGCGCGGCGCGGGCCAGGTGCAGGCGGCCGCCGGCCAGGGTCAGGGGGGAGCGGCGCAGGGCCAGCGGGGCGGCGGCGGGGGGCGGGGTCGGGGCGAGCCGGCGCGCGTGCCGGCCGGGACGCCGGACGACCCGGTTCGCCGGGGCGCCGGCGGCAAGGGATATGGAGGGCCGACCGGCGTCAACAACGACCCGCAGCGCCAGCCGAACGTCGCGCTGCGCGAGCTGAACATGGGGCCCGTGCTGCCGGGGCCGCGCGAGCAGGTCTACTGCACGAAGATCGGCGCGACCGTGCCGGGGGAGATGTACGTCCTCGGCGCGCACATGGACGGCATCGGATACGGCGAGGCGGCCAACGACGACGGGTCGGGTACGGCGCTGGTGATGGAGCTGGCCCGCATCTTCAGCTCACCGGATGTCGTCACCGACCGATCCATTCGGTTTGCGCTCTGGAACGGCGAGGAGGGCGGCCTGCGCGGCGCCCGCGCCTACGTGGCCCAGCGGCAGGCGTTGCAGGGCCGGGAAAACCCGCCCGGATCCGGCCGCTACCCGGAGCCGAAATGGCTGGGCATGATTCAGCACGACATGATGATGTGGGATCACGGCGCGCCCGGCCCGGACGGCAAGATGAGCCCGTGGCAGCGGCCCGAGGCCGATGTGAACATCGAGTTCCAGGAGAACTCGAAGATGGCCGCCGAGTCGCAGAAGCTCGCGTGGTTCTTCAAGGAAGCCAACTTCCGCTACGCGACCGACTACCCGGCCAACGTCGGCAAGTACATGCAGAGCACCGACTCCGTGCCGTTCCAGGACATCGTCGCGGCGATCAGCCTGCGCGAGAACGAGCGGAGGGATCACATCGGCTTCGGGTGGGATCCCAACTGGCACCAGCCGACCGACGTCTTCACGACGTACTCGGACAAGGACTTCCGGCTGGGTCTGAACGCGGCCCAGACCACCTTGGCGGCCGTCGCGCAGCTCGCGGGCGCCCGGCTCAGAAAGCAGTAGCGCCTTGGCGGGCCAGGAGCGTTCGCCCGCGTTCACGAATCGCGGTTCGATATCAACGGGCACGTCCTTCAGCCTGTCCAGGACGCGCTGCACGTCAGGCCGGACTTCGACCATCTTCTTGAGCAGAGCCTGGGCCGCGCCGTAGTCGCCGGTCGCCTGGATGGTCATGAGCTCGCGCGTCAAGGCGGTGACCGCCTCGCGAATCCGGTCCGCCACGACCGCGAACGTGCCATCGGCACTCACAACCACGGCGCCGCGGTCCAGGAGGTAGTTCAGCTGGAGGGCGATGCCCTTGCCGTGCGCCTCGTTGATGCCGAATCGGATCGATCGAAAGGCAGACGCCAGGAAGGTCGTGTACATGGCGTCGGCGACTTCAGCGGACACGACGCTCTGGTCGGCCAGCTCCCGCAGCGCCCAGAGCCCCGAGATGTCCGCCTTCGCTTCCTCGATCGCGCTGAAGGTGTCCTTCAGCGCGAGCCGCACCGCCAGGCCGCTCGCCTTCACCTGCTGCGGCCCGAGACCGTGCATCAGCTCGTGCATCAGGATGTGCGTGAAGAACGCGTCAAAGCGGACGGCCCGCCGATCGCGCGCCCCGAGCGCCACTTGGGCAATCGGCATGAGGACCCTGTCGAACTTGGCCTGCTGGACGTTCTTCAGCATCACCCGCTTCGAGCTTTTCTCCCGAATCACGCGGTCGTCGTTCGGCAGGTTGAAGGCGGCCGTCTGGACGCCGACGTTGCCGTCGCCCGCCGCAAACACGAGGTTCACGACGCGCATCGGCGCGAGCGCGCCGATGCGGGGACTGCGGAACGCCGGGTCGATGGGCAGCGAATCCTCGAGCGCCTGGAGTCGCGACCCGAACACGTCGAGCTTTCGGGTTTCGGCATCGTCACGCAGGGCGATGAAGGCCTCGAACGCCGCCTTGTACCCGAACCATTCGTCCTCGTAGGTCTCGTAGGGGCCGATCGTCGGCTCGATCGACGCGTCGAGTTCCATCCAGGCCAGGTCGCTCGCAAAGTAGTCGTTCGACAGGAACGCCGCGGCACGCAGGTCGAGGTATCGCCGGAGCGACGGCTGGGCAGTGAGTGCGGCCGCCTTCCGGAGGCGATCGGCGAGCGGGACCAGCGTGTTGCGGTGGGCGACGCTATACGGGACGGCCATGAGCCGGCCCGAGGCGTCGCGCCGGATGACGCTGAAAAAGCCCGTCGCCTCCGCGTGGGCCGCGCCCTTGAGCGTGGCGATCCACGCGTCGACTTCGGCCCTGGTCGCGTCGGCGGGGTAGTAGTCGGCCTGCGGCGGCTTCGGCGGTACGCCGTACCCGGGTCGAACGAACACCTCGTTCTCGTCGAGCCGGGACCACGGGCCTTTGTTGATCAGAAAGTACCGCAGTTCGGCGCGGCCCTCCGGCGTCTGGTCGGCGGCGAGCTGGGCGAGCAGGCCCACGTTGCCGGACCAGACCTGGCCGAGGAAGAGGCCGTCGATGATCCGCGCCGCGGCGACGAGCTCGGCCAGGGCGGCCTGTTCGCCGGCCGGGAGCTGGCCGACCGGCGCCCCGATGTCGACGGGCGCGAAGCGACGGGCTTTCGCTTCGAGCGCCGATACGACGGGCGAGACGGGCGTGGACGTGGAGGTACAGGACATGGTGGCGGCCAGGAGCGCCAGCGCGACGACAGCGCCGGGCGCGCGTGATGTGGACATGGGCCCATTCTGCACGGATCTGCGCTCGGTGTGTATCGCGTGCCCGCGCGTCGGGTCTAGAATAGGAAGGATATTTGACGCCGTCAGGTTGTGATCATGAAGAATATTGCTCCACACGACGCCGCTGCGCTCGAAGCCGTCGAGACCCGCGAGTGGATTGAGTCGCTCGACTACGTCATCCGCCAGGGCGATCGGGGCCGCACGCTTCGACTCCTTCAGGCACTGCGGGCGCGCGCCCGCCAGTCCGGCGTCCGGCTCCCATTTACGCCAAGCACGCCGTACATCAACACCATACCGGTCAGCGACGAGGTGCCGTATCCCGGCGCCCGGGAGGTTGAGCGGCGGATCAAGAGCCTCGTCCGCTGGAACGCGCTGGCCATGGTCGTGCGCGCCAACCGCGAGTCCGAGGGCATCGGCGGACACATCTCGACGTTCGCCTCGTCGGCCACGCTGTATGAAGTCGGGTTCAACCACTTCTTCCGCGGGAAGGAGGCGGGCCGCGACGCCGACATCATCTACTTCCAGGGCCACGCGTCGCCCGGCATCTACACGCGCGCGTTTCTCGAGGGCCGCCTGACGGAAACCCAGCTGCGGAACTTCCGTCACGAGCTGCGGCCTGAGGGCGGCCTGTCGTCGTACCCGCATCCGTGGCTGATGCCGGACTTCTGGGAGTTTCCGACCGTGTCGATGGGGCTCGGTCCCCTCATGGCCATCTACCAGGCCCGGTACGTGAAGTACCTCGAAGACCGGGGACTCAAGGAGCCGTCCTCGCAGAAGGTCTGGGCGTTCATCGGCGACGGCGAGACGGACGAGCCGGAAGCGCTCGGGTCGATCTCGCTTGCCGCCCGCGAGAAGCTCGACAACCTGATCTTCGTCGTCAACTGCAACCTGCAGCGGCTCGACGGACCCGTCCGCGGCAACGGGCAGATCGTCCAGGAGCTCGAGGCCGTCTTCCGCGGCGCAGGCTGGAACGTCATCAAGGTGCTCTGGGGCTCCGACTGGGACGAACTGCTCGCGCGCGACACCGACGGCGTGCTCGTGAAGCGCATGGGCGAAATCGTGGACGGCGAGTACCAGCGCTTCGTGGTCGAAGACGGCGCGTACGTCCGCAAGCACTTCTGGAACGTCGACCCGCGGCTCGCGGACCTCGTGCGACACCTGCCCGACGAGGCGCTGAAGAAACTGCATGTCGGGGGCCACGACCCGATCAAGGTCTACAGCGCCTATCACGCGGCTGTGCATTACCGCGGCGGGCCAACGGTGATTCTCGCGCGCACCATCAAGGGCTACGGGCTGGGCGAGGCCGGCGAAGGGAAGAACATCACCCACCAGCAGAAGAAGATGAACGAGGCCGACCTGCGGACGTTCCGCGACCGGTTCGGCGTGCCCATTCCGGACGACCGTATCTCGGATGCCCCGTTCTACCGGCCGGGTGACCAGAGCCCGGAAATCACCTACATGCGGGAGCGGCGGGCGGCCCTCGGCGGATTCGTGCCGCGGCGCGGCGTCCTCGCGTCGCCCCTCCGGCCCGCGATGACCGACCTCTTCGAGGAGTTCTTCAAGGGCACCGAGGGCCGCAAGGCTTCGACCACCATGGTGTTCGTCCGGCTGCTCGCCAAGCTCCTTCGCGACAAGGAGATTGGCCGGCTGGTCGTGCCGATCGTGCCCGACGAAGCCCGGACCTTCGGCATGGAGTCGCTCTTCCGCGCGGTCGGGATCTACTCGAGCATCGGGCAGGTCTACGAGCCGGTGGACATGGACACGCTGCTCTACTACAAGGAGGCCAAGGACGGCCAGATCCTCGAGGAGGGGATCACGGAGGCGGGGTCGATCTCGTCGTTCATCGCCGCCGGCACCGCGTACGCGACGCACGGCGTCACGACGATTCCGTTCTTCATCTTCTATTCGATGTTCGGCTTCCAGCGCGTCGGCGACTTCATCTGGGCCGCCGCCGATTCGCGCTGCCGCGGCTTCCTGCTCGGTGGCACGTCGGGCCGGACGACGCTGGCCGGCGAGGGCCTGCAGCACCAGGATGGCAACAGCCACACGCTGGCGCTCACCGTGCCCACGTGCCGCGCCTACGATCCGGCGTACGCGTACGAACTGGCCACGATCATCCAGGACGGCATCCGGCGGATGTACGGCGACCAGGAAGAGGCCTTCTACTACATCACGGTGATGAACGAGCAGTACGAGATGCCGCCGATGCCGGAGGGCGCCCGGGAGGGCATCCTGCGAGGCCTGTACAAGTTCCGGGCGGCTCCCGACGCCGCGTCAGGTTCCGCCCGGCGCGCGCAGCTCTTGGGCAGCGGCGCGATCCTGAACGAGGTTGTGAAGGCCCAGGGCCTGCTGGAGAAGTACGGGGTGGCCGCCGACGTGTGGAGCGCGACGAGCTACAACGAGCTGTACCGGGATGCCCACCGGACGGCCCGATGGAATCTCCTCCATCCGACCGAACCGGCGCGAGCGCCCTATGTGGCCGAGTGCCTCGCGACGACACCGGGGGTCATCGTGGCGGCCTCGGACTACCTGAAGAGCCAGCCAGACATGGTCTCGCGCTGGATTGGCCGTCCGGTGGTCACGCTCGGCACGGACGGCTTCGGACGCAGCGGGGATCGGGCCACGCTGCGCGACTTCTTCGAGGTCGACGCCCGGCACATCGCCGCTGCCGCCTTGTCCGCCCTTCACCGCGAGGGCGCGGTTGACGAAACCACCGTCACGCAGGCGTTCAAGGACCTGCAGATCAATCCTGAAAAAGCGGACCCTGCCCGATCGTAGGCGCCGCATGGCAGGTCGCGACGGTCGGTCTCGGAGGACGAGAGATGCCGGTTGAGTTCAAGCTGCCTGAGCTTGGTGAGAACGTCGAAAAGGGTGACGTCGTCCGCGTCCTGGTCAACGTCGGCGACGTCGTCCAGCCCGACCAGTCCGTGCTCGAGCTCGAGACCGACAAGGCGACGATCGAAGTGCCCGTGCCGGAGGGTGGCACCGTGTCGGAGGTGCGCGTCAAGGCCGGCGACAAGGTGAAGGTCGGCCAGGTCGTGCTCGTGCTCGACGGGGCCGCGGCGGCCAAAGGCAAGGCGCCCACCGCCGCCGCGCCGCCGGCCGCTGCGCCGGCGCCTGAAGCGGCGCCTGTTGCCCCACGCGCCGCACCGGCCGCTCCTGCTCCGACCTTTCCGGCCGCCGAGCGCGCGCCGGCGCCCGAGGCGAAACCGGCCGGCAAGCCCGCGCCGGTCGTGGCCATTGCGAGCGCGCGCGCGGCCGCTGCGGAAACCGCTTCGGTCGCCGCGGCGCCGTCCGTGCGTCGCTACGCGCGCGAGCTGGGCGTGGATATCGCGGACGTGACTGGCACGGGTCCAGGCGGCCGCATCGGTCAGGACGACGTCGTCAGACACGTCAAGAGCGCGCTCGGAGGCGCGGCGGCGGCGCGTCCGGCCAAGCCAGGAGGGCCGGCGCTGCCGGACTTCTCCAGGTGGGGTGAGATCGACGTGCGGCCGATGTCCAACATCCGCCGGACGACCGCCGAGCATCTGACGTCAGCCTGGGAAGCGCCGCACGTCACGCAGCACGACAAGGCGGATGCCACGGCCATCGAGGACTTCCGGAAAGCCTTCGGACCGCGCGTGGAAGCCGCCGGCGGCAAGCTGACCGTGACGGCCGTGCTGGTCAAGATCGTCGCCGCGGGCATCGCGCGGTATCCGCCGTTCGCCTCGTCGGTGGACATGGCCAACGAGACGATCATCTACAAGAAGTACTGCCACATCGGCATTGCCGTCGACACGCCGGCGGGCCTGCTCGTGCCGGTGATTCGCGACGCGGACAAGAAGGGGATCGCCGACGTGGCCGTGGAACTGGCCGAGCTCTCGCGCAAGGCACGCGATCGCAAGCTCACGCGCGAGGAGATGGCCGGCGGCGTGTTTTCGATCACGAATCTCGGGGGTATCGGCGGCACGCTCTTCACGCCGATCGTCAATCGGCCGGAAGTGGCGATTCTCGGCGTCTCCCGGACGGCGATCGAACCGGTGTGGCGCGATGGCCAGTTCGTGCCTCGTCCGATGCTGCCGTTGTCCCTGTCCTACGACCACCGCGTGATCGATGGCGCCGACGCCGCGCGATTCCTGCGCTTCGTGGCGGAAGCGTTGGAACAGCCCTTGAGCATGCATCTATGAAGCGGCGCTGGCCGGGGTGCCGCCCGGCCGGACCGCCGCGCACGCGCCCCAAGAATGTCCTCAGTCCAGCTTGCCGTCATCGGCGCCGGTCCCGGCGGGTACGCAGCCGCGTTCCACGCCGCCGACCTCGGCCTCCGGGTGGCGCTCGTCGACACGGAGCCCAACCCGGGCGGGGTCTGCCTGTACGTCGGCTGCATTCCGTCCAAGGCGCTGCTCCACGTGGCGAAGCTCATCGGGGAGGCCCGGCACGCCTCGGCGTGGGGCATCACCTACGGCGAGCCCACCATCGATCTGAAGAAGCTGCGCGCCTTCAAAACCGGCGTCGTGCAGAAGCTGACGGGCGGTCTCGGCCAGCTCTCCAAGCAGCGCAAGGTTACCTACGTTCAGGGCCGCGCGTCGTTCGCCGGTGCCAACTCGCTCAGCGTGGCCCGGGCCGGGGGCGGCACCGAGACGCTGACGTTCGAGCACGCGATCGTCGCGACGGGATCGCGGCCTGCGGCGGTGCCGGGGTTGTCGATGGATAGTCCGCGCGTCATGGACTCCACGGCCGCGCTGGACCTGCCCGACGTGCCGGGGACGCTGCTCGTCATCGGCGGGGGCTACATCGGACTCGAAATGGGCTCGGTCTATGCGGCCCTGGGCAGCAACGTCACCGTCGTGGAGATGATGCCGGGCCTCCTGCCGGGCGCGGATCGGGATCTCGTGGCCATTCTGGCGCGGCGCCTGGAGCAGTCCCTCCGTCGGGTGCTGGTGAGCACTCGCGTGACCGGCCTGACCGCCACGGACACCGGCGTCCGCGTCCAGCTCTCCGGCGAGGGCCTGGCCGAGTCCGACCGCGAGCAGACGTTCGATCGCGTTCTCGTGTCCGTGGGCCGGAAGCCGAACTCGAACGTCGACGGCCTCGAGAAGATTGGCGTCGTGGTCGACGAGCGGGGCTTCATCCAGGTGGACCGCTCGATGCGCACGGGCGCGCCGGCGGTGTTTGCCATCGGCGACGTTGTCGGCGAGCCGATGCTGGCTCACAAGGCCTCGCACGAAGCCCGTGTAGCCGTCGAAGCGGCGGTGGGCCGCAAGGTGGCCTTCGAGCCGCAGGCCATTCCCGCGGTCGTCTTCACCGATCCCGAGGTGGCCTGGTGCGGGCTCACGGAGACGGAGGCCGCCACACAGGGCCGCAAGGTGGAAATCGCCCGGTTTCCCTGGGCGGCGCTCGGGCGCGCGCAGGCTATCGATCGGCCGGAGGGGTCCACCAAGCTCGTCATCGATCCCGAGACGGAACGCGTGCTCGGCGTCGGCATGGTGGGCGCCGGTGCGGGCGAACTCATTGCGGAGGGCGTCCTGGCCGTGGAAATGGGCGCGCTCGTGACGGACGTCTCCCTCAGCATTCATCCACACCCGACGCTGTCCGAGACCCTGATGGAGGCCGCCGAGGTCTTCTTCGGGCACTCGACGCACGTGTACCGGCCGAAAAAGCGGTAGAAGAGCCTTCAGTCCGGCGGTCATGCGGACCGTCCGGCGACTCGACAGACCCGGTCCAACATTGCTACTGTTGGGCCGTCTTTCGATGCGGAGTACGGGACGAACGGTCGCGTCGGCGCTGCTGCCGCTGGCGGCGATGGGCCTGCGCGCGGTCCTCCAGGTCCCGCCCTCGCCACCGCCCGCCATGACGGCTCCCGACAGTACGCTCGCAGGCGTCTACACGGCCCAGCAGGCGCGGCGGGGCGAAGAAACCTACATGAGCATCTGTGTCGGGTGCCACTCGGCCGGCACGTACGTGGGTCCGGAGTTTGTCGCCAAGTGGAGCGGCCGTCCGCTGTCGGACCTCTTCGAAGTCATGGCCGAGCAGATGCCGAAGGACGATCCCGGCAGTCTGGAAGCGGGCGAGTACGCGCAGGTCATTGCGTACCTGCTTCGGCAGAACAAGATGCCGGCGGGCAAGAGCGAGCTGCCCGCCGATCCGGCCGCGTTGAAGAAGATCACGTTTGAGGCGCCGAAATCGGTCGAACGAGGGGGCGCGGAGGGGACAGGACGATGGCGCAAGTGACGGTCACACGAACGGCCGGCGCGGTGCTGGCCGGCGCGTTTGCGGCGATGGCAGGCCTCTTCATGTGGAGCTATCCGCTCGAGGGCCAGGGCAACGTGGTGCGTGGCAACCCGCCGGGGGAGTGGCGGTACTGGGGCGCCGATGCGTGGAGCACGCGCTACTCGCCGCTCGACCAGATCAATGCCTCCAACTTCAACCAGCTCCAGGTCGCGTGGCAGTGGAACGCCGGGTCGCTCGGGTCCGACGAGTACTATCGCACCACGCCGCTCTATGCGAACGGCCGGATCTTCACGGTAGCCACGACTCGCCGCGTCGCTGCGGCGATCGATCCGGCTAACGGCGAGACGCTCTGGATGTACCGACTGGACGAGGGCATCCGCTGGCAGAAGGCGCCGCGGCAGTTCGCCGGACGCGGCCTGGCCTACTGGACCGACGGCCGCGAGGAGCGGGTCATCCTGGTCACGCCCGGGTATCACATGGTCGCGCTCGACGCGAAGACCGGCATTCCCGACGCGAGATTCGGCAAGAACGGGGTGATCGACCTCGAGGAGGGCCTGGGATTCCCGATCGTTCCCCTCGCCGTCGACGATCCGCTGTCGCTCGAGATCAGCGACACCAGACCGCTCCGGAAGGCCAGGCCGGGCGAGGGCTGGAACGAGGATACCCGCACGGGTGCGGATGGCACCGTCGGCATCGACCCCGCCAACGGGGAAATCGCCGCCAGCTCGCCGGCCATCGTCGTCAACAACGTGATTGTGGTCGGCAATTCGTCGATTCACGGGTACTACCCGGTCAAGCTGCACAACATTCCGGGGTACATCCGCGGGTTCGACATTCGCACGGGCAAGCAGCTCTGGAAGTTCAATCTGATTCCCGAGCCCGGGGAGTTTGGCGCCGAGACGTGGAAGAACGGAACGAAGCCGGGCACGCCAGGGGTCGGCAAGAACGACGCGTGGGCGCCCTACTCGGCCGATCCGGAGCTTGGCCTGGTCTACGTCCCGGTGGGCATGCCGCTCATGGACGAGTACGGCGGCCATCGGCCCGGCGACAACCTCTTCGGCAACAGCCTCGTCGCGATTGACGTGAAGACAGGCAAGCGCAAGTGGCACTTTCAGATGGTCCATCACGACATCTGGGACTACGACACGCCGATGGCGCCCAACCTCCTCGACGCCACCATCGACGGGAAGCCACGGAAGATCATCGCGCAGCCGACGAAGCAAGGTTTTCTGTATGTCTTCGATCGCGTGACGGGCGAGCCCATCTGGCCGATCGTCGAGCGGCCGGTGCCGCAGAGCGGCGTGCCCGGCGAACAGACGTCGCCCACGCAGCCGATTCCGACCAAGCCGCTGCCGTACTCGCAGCAGGGGCTGATGGAGTCCGATCTCATCGACTACACCCCGGCGATCAAGGAAGCGGCGCTCACGCTGGCGAAGAAATGCCGCATGGGGCCGTACTACATTCCCGCCTCGCGCAGTGACGGTCCGAACCCGGGCTGTTCGTGGTACGCGCCCGGCGCGAGCGGCGGTGTGAACATCGACGGCGGCGCCACCGTGGATCCGGAAACGGGCTTCATCTACGTTGGCGCCCAGAGCGGGCTCGGCACGATCACCGTGCAGAAGGATCCGTGCTCGCAGTTTGACTTCAGCTCGCCGTGGAACAGCTGCGGCCGACTCGGCGCCATGCCGCCGCCGCCCGGGTACACGGGTCCGATGGCCGGCCCGCCGGTGGCGCGCGGCGCCGGCGCCGGGGGCGCCGCGCGCGGCGCGACGGGCGGTGCCGCCGGCCGCGGGGCCGCCGGCGGAGGCGCGGGGGCGGCAGCCGGCGGCGCAGCCGCAGCGGCCGCGGGGGCCGGCCGAGGCGGTGGCGGTGGCGGAGGGCGGGGGGGCGGCGCCGGCGTCGCCTGTGCCGACGTGGCGACCGCACGCGGCGGCACGTCGTCGTGCGGCGGCGTCTCGATCCTCAAGCCAAGGGAAGTCGGCGGCATTACGGCCTACGACCTGAAGACCGGCGACAAGGTGTGGTGGATTCCCAACGGGTACCTCTGGACGCAGCCGACCTCGACCGACCCGCTGTTTGCCGGCGTGACGCTGCCTCGTCAGGGATCCGGCCGTGGGCAGCCGCAGGTCATCACGACCAAGACGCTTGTGATCTTCGGGACGGGCCGGAGCGGCGGCGTGCCAACCGAGCCGCGGCTGTTTGCCGCCGACAAGGCGACCGGACAGCAGGTGGGCGCCGTCGAGATTCCGTTGCGCACGAGCGCCGTGCCCATGACGTTCATGCACAAGGGCCGCCAGTACATCGTCTTTGCGATGGGGTCCGCAGCCAACACCGGTCTGGTCGCGCTGACGTTGCCCCGATAGGCGAAAAGGCACGCGGGCGGCGCGGGACGTAAACCGTAAGCGACCGGCCGGCGTCTTTCCTGTCGGAATTCGGATATCGTTGAGCCTGGACCCTGCATGACGAGCCTGTCCGCGCCCGACCGCATCAGAGACGTCGTGGCCCGCGGCGACCGCCGCCGCCGGTCGCAGGCGGCCAAACGCGTCGTGATGCGCCTCGTGCCGCCGGCCGCCGGTCTGACCTTGCTGGCCGCCATCCTGGCGCGCGTGACGGGCGGGTCGGCGATGTGGCCGAGCCTCGTGGCGGCCGTGCTCGTCGTGAGCCTGGGCGCGTATCTCGGCGTGCGCGCCCGACGCCGCAGGCCGACCGACGCGGACGCCGCGCAGGTGGACCGCGCGGCCGACCTCGGCGGCGAGCTCAGGAGCGCGTACTGGTTTACTCAGGCGACGTCGCGGGATGCCTGGGCCGCGTTCCATCTCGACACCGCAGCGGCCCGCTCCTCAGAGGTCGACTGGTCTCGGTTGTACCCGCGCATCGGCGGGGCGCGCACCTGGAGCGTGGCATCGGCGCTGGCGCTTGGGGCGGTTCTCGTGACGAGCGGCGTCCCGGGCCTCAGTCCGACGCGATGGATCGGAGCAGCGGGCGTCGCGGGGGCCGAGGCCAACGCTGCGGCCGACGAGCTGCAGAAGCGGCTGGACGCGCTCCTGGCCGCGATTGAAGCCGGCCGGCTCGAGGCCGATCAGGCGAAGGCGTCCCTCGACAGGCTCAAGGACCTGATGGCGAAGGTCGATCCCGCGCTGCAGAAGAAGATCGACGAGCTTCTGAAGAAGCAGCCGCTCGGCGCCGACGCCAACATCCCGCGGACCGATCTTGACGCTGAAACGCTGGCCGAACGGGCCGCGCGCGACAAAGCCAGTTCGGGCGGCCTGCCCGAAGACGTGCGCTGGGCGCTCGAGGACCTGGCGGCCCGGCTGGCCAACGCATCGGCGGAGCGTCAGACGGCCAAGGGCAATCCGTCCGCCTCGTCCGAGACGGGCGAGAAGGGCCTCGGGTCGAGCCAGGCCGAGACGATGCAGGCCACCGCGGCCGAGGCGGCGATGCAGATGGTGCGGGAGGCGGCGGGCGACGCCGCCGCGGCCAAGATGATGATGGGCGGCGGCGGCATGATGGGCGGCGATTCGCGGTCCGGCGCCGGCGGCAACGAGGGCAAGGAAACCGGGGCGGCCGACGCCCTGCTCGTCGCCCAGGCGCTCCGCAAGGAAACCGTGGAAGCGGCCGCCGACATGCTGGGCGCGAACGTCTCGAAGGAAGACCTTCGCCGCAAGACCGAGCAGTCCACGTCGTCACTCGGCTTCACCCGGGCGGCCCGTCCGACGGCGTTCGAGCGAAGCCGCGTTGACGCACCGCCACCCGTGCCCGAAGCGCGGCGCGATCTCGTGCAGAAGTACTTCATCAGGCGCTGAGAATGCCCGGGAGTCCCGTGACGCCAACCGTCGTCGATCAGATCGATCTCTTTCGCGAGCGCTTTGTCCGGATTACACGGGAGGTCGGCCGCCGGATTGTCGGGCACGAAGACATCGTCGCGAGCACCGTGACGAGTCTCCTCGCCGGCGGGCACGTGCTGCTCGAGGGCATTCCGGGCGTCGGCAAGACGAGCTTGGTTCACACGCTCGCCGACGTGCTCCACTTGAAGTTCTCGCGCATCCAGTTCACGCCGGACCTCATGCCAGCCGACATCGTCGGGACCAACATCGTGCAGGAGCACACGCACGGCGGGATGTTCTTCGAGTTCCAGCCCGGTCCCATCTTCGCCAACGTCGTGCTGGCCGACGAGATCAACCGCGCGACGCCGAAGACGCAGTCGGCGCTCCTCGAAGCGATGCAGGAGATGAGCGTCTCGGTCGGCAAGGTGACCTACAGGCTCGATCCGCCGTTTCTCGTCCTGGCCACGCAGAACCCGCTCGAAATGGAGGGCACGTATCCGCTGCCCGAGGCGCAGCTCGATCGCTTCTTCTTCAAGCTCAAGGTGCAGTACCCGCCCGAGGCGGCGATGCACGAGATTCTCGACCGTACGACGCAGGACACGGACACCGAGGTGGCCCGGGTGGTGGACGGGCCGGAGATCCTCGAGATGCGCCACGTGGCGCGGTCGGTGCCGATCGCGAAGCCCGTGCAGGCGCATGCCATCCGCCTCACGCTCGGGTCGCATCCCGAGTCGCCCTACGCGCCGCCGCTCGTCAAGCGCTACGTCCGCTACGGGGCCAGCCCGCGCGCCGCGCAGGCGCTGGTCCTCGCGGGCAAGATCCACGCGTTGACGCGCGGCAACGCGTTCGTCTCGGTCGACGACGTCCGCGCGGCGGCGTTGCCAGCCCTGCGGCATCGGATCCTCCTGAACTTCGAGGGCGAGGCCGAACAGGTGAATCCGGACACGATCGTGGCGGAACTCCTGTCGGCGATCGCGCCGGACGCCTAGGAGCGCGACGCGGCATCAGGATCATCGTGGCGCTCCGATTCGAAGACGACTTTCTCAAGAAGCTGGAATACCTGCACGTGGTGTCCCGCCGGGCTTTTGCGGGCCAGAGCCGCGCAGACCGGCGGGCCCGCAAGCGCGGGCGCGGTCTGGAGTTCGCCGATCATCGGGGCTACGCCGCCGGCGACGACTTCCGGCACATCGACTGGAAGGCGTACCAGCGGCTCAATCGACTGCTGCTCCGGCTCTTCGACGAAGAACAGGACCTCCCGATCTACCTGTTCATCGACTCCAGCCGGTCGATGGCCGAACCGGCCAAGTTCGACCAGGCGCGCCGGATCGCCGCGGCGCTCTGCTACATCGGGCTGGCCCATCTCGATCGGGTCACGCTCCTGCCGTTCGACATCCGTGTCGGGGATGAGACGCAGCCCGGGCGCGGCAAGGGCCGCATCTTCCGCGTGTTCGAGCTGCTCGAGCAGCTCGAGGCGCGCGGGCCGACGGACCTGCGCGAGGCGTTCAAGGCCTTCGGCGGCCGCAGCCGGCAGCAGGGCCTGGCCGTCGTGATTTCCGACTTCCTCGACCCGAACGGGTTCGAACCTGGCCTCAAGATGCTGGCCTCGATGGGCCACGACGTCTTCGTGGTGCACATCACGTCGGCCGGCGACCGCCATCCCGGTCCGCTCGGCGACGTCCGTTTCGTGGATGCCGAGACCGGCGACCTGCGCGACGTCGATGTCACGCCGAGCCTGGCCGCGGCCTACGGCAGCGCGTGGCAGGCTCACCAGCTCGAGCTCGAGCGCTTCTGCGGCCGCTACAACCTGGGGTACGTGCGCGCCGACGCTGAGCAGGCGTTCGAGCAGATCATCCTGAAGACCTTCCGGCAGGGCCGGTTCCTCACATGAGCTTCGGGGCGATGGCGGCGTGGCAGGCGTGGGTGCTGCTCCTGGCCGCCGCCGCGGTGGCCGTGTGGCTCTTCCGCCTCAAGGTCCGCCCGCCGCGCGTGGCGGTGCCGACGCTCCTGCTCTGGCGCCGCGTCCTCGACGAACCGCGCGAGCTGACCTGGTGGGAGCGGGTCCGCCGCGCCGTGTCGCTGGCGGCGACGGTGTTGATTGCCGTGGCGCTCGCGCTGGCGGTGACGCGCCCGGCGCCCAGACGCCTGAATGCGGCCTCGCGCGGGCGGGTGCTGATCGTCCTCGACGCGTCATGGTCCATGCTGGCCCGGATCACCTCGGGCGAGACTCGTTGGGCGCGCGCCGTGCAGGCCGCACACCGGCTGGCGGCGGAATCCGGCGGCGCCGACGTGGCCCTGGCGACCACGGCCGACGGCCTCGTCGAAGGGCCGAGCGCCGACACGGCGCTCATCGAAACCGCTATCGACCGCGTCAGGCCCTCGGGCGGCGAACACGCACCGTGGCCCGTCGTGGCCGGTGTCGACGCCGTACACTTCATCACCGACGGCGCGATCGGCCGGGAGCTCGATCCCGCCGTGACCGTGCACTCGGTCTTCGAGCCCGCGCCGAACGTCGCGATTACCGCGTTCGATGCGCGGCCGGCGACCGCCGGCGCCGCGGCCGAGGCGTTCGTGGCCGTCGCCAACTACGCCGCCGCCCCGCAAAGGCTGCACCTGACGGTCACGCGCGACAGCACGGTCGTGGCGGAGCGATCGATCGAGCTGGGCGCCGGCGAGGCCGGCTATCAGGCGCTGCCGATCGACGCCGGCCGCGGCGGGCGAATCCTCGCGCGCGTCGCCGCGCCGGCCAACGCCTTGGCGGCCGACGACGAGGCCGTGGCGTGGCTGCCGCGGGGCGAACCCGTGACCGTCACGGTCGTCAGCGACGATCCGGGCGCGCTGGCGCTCCTGCTGCAGCGCGACGCCGGCGTGACGGCGACCTACGTGACGCCGGCCGAGTATCGGGCCGGCCGGGCCGAGGTCGTGATCTTCGATCGGTGGCTGCCCCGGGCGGCGCCCAGCCGGCCGGCGCTCTGCCTCGCACCGCCGACGGCCGACTGGCTCGGCACGGTCGGAACGGAAGAACGATCGCCAGTCTGGACGCCGGGCGCCCGTCACAGCGTTCTCGCGGGCGTGGACCCGCTCACGCTCGACATCAGGAAGGTGCGCGCCTACGACGGCGAGGGATTGCTCCCCGTCGCACGGTCGGACAAGGGCGCGCCGCTCGTCCTCGTCGCCGATCACGCAGATCGGCGGCTGGTCGTGCTCGCGTTCGCCGTCGCGGATTCGAATCTGGCCTTCGCACCGGCGTTTCCCGTCCTGGTCGGCAACGCGATCGACTGGCTCGCGCGGCCGTCCTACGGCCCGGCGCGCGCCCCGGGACGAATCACGCTGCCGGCGTCCGTCTCGCGCATCACGGGACCGGACGGCTCGGCGGTCCCAGTGGCGCGCGCCGGCGACCGCGCGTTCGCAACGCTGGCCCGCGCAGGCCTGTACCTCATCGAAGCCGGCGGATCGCGCGGTGTGGTGGCGGCAAACGTCGGGAGCCCCGAGGTGTCCGACCTCGCGCGGACGACGCTCGCGACCGACGCCGCTGATACGGAGGCACGCGTCCGACGAGGCGGCCGGCCCTGGTGGACGTACGCGGTGCTGGCCGCGTTTGTCCTCGCGGCGCTCGAGTGGTGGACGTGGCAGCGGCGCGTGACGGTGTGACGTGGACGTCACGGTAACCGTGCCCGGGGCGTTGTGGCTGCTGGTGGCGGTGCCGCTCGTGTGGCTTGCCCGGCAATTCGGCCGGACCAACTTCAATCCGCGCCAGCAGGTGCTGCAGGCCGTCTGCCGCTCGCTCCTGCTGGCGGCGCTCGCTTTGGCGCTGGCGCGGCCGGTCATGTCGATCGGATCGTCGCGCCTGTCCATCGTGTACCTGGTGGACGTGTCGCACAGTGTGTCGAGCCGCGCGATCCTCGACGCCGCCGATCGCATCGACGCGTTCAACGCGGACCTCGGGCCCGCCCACTGGCGGGTCATGGCCTTTGCCGCCGACGCCGATGTGCTCGACTCAACGCGGGCGCTGCGCGACCTGGCGGCGCTCGACCCATCCAGTCCGCAGTCGCCGGTCCGGCGCGCAGGCACCGATCTCGAGCGGGCGCTTCGGCAGGCCCGGACCGAGCTCCTCCCGGGCCACGTGCCGAAGATCGTCGTGTTTTCGGATGGGCACGCAACGGCCGGCGATCTGACGGACGCCGTCGCGAGTCTGGCGACCGACGGCGTGCCGGTCTCCGTCGTGCCGCTGGCCGCGCGCGACCTGGGCGACGCGTGGATTGACGGCGTCGCCTGGCCGGCGCGGCTCACGACGGGCGCCGTCACCCGCGCCGTCGTGACCGTCGGCGCCCAGCGGGCCGGACGGGCGCTCGTGGAACTCCGCGACGGCGCGCGCGTGATTGCCAGCCAGGCCGTCACACTGGCGGTCGGCCTGACGCCCGTGACGCTCGACGCCAACTTCGAGGCCCCGGGCGCCCGCGCCGTGGAGGCCACGATCGCCATGCCGGGCGACCCGCTGGCGCAGAACAACCGGCTGGCGGTCGAGGCCGTCGTGCGGGCCCGTCCGAGGGTGTTCTACGTCGAAGGCGCGGCGGCGAGCGCCGCGTACCTGCTGGCCGCGCTGACCGACTCGGGTTTCGACGTGGACGTGCGGCCGGCCTCCGCCTTGCCCCAGTCGGCCTCGGCGCTCGATCCCTGGGACGTCGTCATTCTGAGTGACGTCCCGCGCACGGCCCTCGCCGACGCGGCGATGACCGCGATCGGCCGCTGGGTCGAGGAAGGCGGCGGCGGCCTCCTCGTGGCGGGCGGCGACGCCGTCTTCGGCGAGGGCAGCCGCACCGGGCCGGCGGGCTATCGCAACACCGAGATCGAGCGCCTGACGCCCGTGACGTTCGAGCGCAAGGACGAGCCGGAGGTCGCGCTCATCATCGTGCTGGATAAGTCGTGGAGCATGGCGGGCTCCGTCATGGAGCTGTGCAAAGCGGCCGCGCAGGCGGCGATCGGCGCCCTGCAGGACGCCCATTCGATTGGCGTCGTCACCTTCAACGACGGTCTGAACTGGGACGTCACGTTGCGTAACGTTGGCAAGAACCGCGACGCGATCCGCAAGGCCGTGGCGGCCATCGAGCCGTCGGGCCACACGCTGATCTTCCCGGCCGTCGAGCAGGCGTATCTGGCCCTGAGGGACGCGCGGGCCCGCGCCAAGCACGTCGTGCTCCTGTCAGACGGCCGCTCCTATCCGGACGACTACGAGGGTCTGGTTCGCAAGATGGTCGACGCCAAGATGACCGTCTCCTCGATTGCCGTCGGCCCGGCCGCGGACGTCGAGCTCCTCACGAACATCGCCAAGTGGGGCAAGGGGCGGAGCTACGTGGTCGCCGACGCCAAGGAAGTGCCGCAGATCTTCGTCAAGGAGGCGAAGGAAGCGACGACCCCTGCGTTCGACGAAAAGCCGCTCAAGCCCGTCGTGAAAGCCCGCGGGTTCCTGGAGGGCATTGACTTCTCCCGGGCGCCGGCGCTCCGCGGGCGCACGGCCGTGGTGACGAAAGATTCGGCGCTCGAGCTGCTCGCCACGGAAGACGGCGACCCGCTGCTCGCGTTCTGGCCGATCGGCCTGGGACGGAGCGCCGTCTTTGCGTCGGACGTCAAGGATCGGTGGGCCAGCGACTGGATCCGGTGGCGCGGCTACGCGCCGTTTTTCGCCGCCGTCGTGCACGCCATCGAGCGCCAGCGGCCGCCCCCTCTTGCGCTCGAGATCGCCTCGGGACCCGTGCGCGAAGGCGCGAGGCCCGTGACGGTCACGGTCGAGTCGCGCGAGGCCGGCGGCCAGTACCGGGATCATCTCCGCCCGACGGTCGCCGTACGCGCCGGCGACGGCACGACAGCCGATGCGCGAGCGCGGCAGGTGGGCCCCGGGCGCTACGAAGCCCGCTTCGTGACCGATGCCACGATGCCGCTCACGATTACGGCCGTGTCGCCCGGCGGCGGCCCGGGCCAGACGCGACTGGTCGTGCCGGATCCGGGCGCCGAGTACCGGTTCCGGCCGCCTGAGACCGCTGTGCTGGCGTCTATCGCCCAGGCGACGGGCGGTGCGGTCCTGCCGGACGCGGCGGGGCTGCGGCGAACGACGACGTCGGCTCGCGCGGCGCGCCGGGCGCTGTGGCCGGCGCTCGTCGTCCTCGCCTTGGGGCTCTGGATGGCGGACATCTTGCTGCGGCGCGTTCGAGTGTTCGAGGCGGCGTCGGCTGAAGCGGTCACGGCGGCGACCGTCCGGACGTAGGGAAATGACGAACGCGGCGGGCGCGCCCGCGGCCTGGAGGGATCATGCGGAAATGGATTCTCCGTGCGCTCGCGACGATCGCCGGTCTGGTCGTCCTCACCGCGCTGGTCGGTCTGGCGCTGCCGAGGGGACATCAGGCCAGGCGGACGGTCGCGCTCGCCGCCGAACCGTCCCGCGTGTTCGACGTCATCAGCGACTTTCTCAACTATCCGCAGTGGCGACCGGACGTGACGTCGGTCACCGTCGAGGGCGCCGGCGGCGTGGGCACGCTCGTGCGTGAGGACGGCGCGGACGGACCGCTGCCGTACCGGATTGAAGTCTTCGAGCCGCCGACGCGGCTGGTTGCGCGCATCGCGGACCCGTCGCTGCCGTTCGGCGGGACGTGGACCTACGAACTCAGAGCGGCCGGCTCGGGCACGGAACTCACGCTGACGGAAGACGGCGAGGTCTACAATCCCATCTTCCGCGTCATGCAGGCGCTCTTGTTTTCGCCCACCGCTACGCTCGACCGGTACATCGCCAACTTGGAAGCGCGGCTCGCACGGTAGGCGTCGCGCATGGATCCGCTTCACGCCTTCTTCGACACAGAGCTGGGCTACCTGGCGATCCTGTTCGCCCTGTTCGTCGTGCCACGCGTCCTGCAGCGCTGGCGCTTGCCGACGGCGATCACCAGTTTTGCCCTGGGCGCGGTGGCCGGTATGGGGTTCGGTCTCTTCGAGAACAGCCCGACGCTGCACCTGCTGTCCACGTTCGGCATCGTGGCGCTCTTCCTGTTTGCGGGCCTGGAAGTCGACCTGCACGAGCTGCGGCTGGGGGCGCTCGTGCTCGTCCAGCATCTCTTCCTTCGGCTCCTCCTCCTCGCGATCGTGAGCTACGCCGCCATGCGGCTCTTCGGCCTGGAGTTCCGGGCGGCCGCGCTCATGGCGCTCGCCCTGCTCATTCCGTCGACGGGGTTCATCCTGGATTCGCTCGAGTCGTTCGGCCTCACGCGCGAGGAGCGGTTCTGGGTCAAGAGCAAGGCCATCGCCACAGAGCTGCTCGCGCTCTTTGCCCTCTTCGTCGTGCTGCAGTCGACGAGCGCCGTCGAGCTGGGTCTGGCGTCGCTCGCGCTGGTGGGCATCATCGTGCTGCTGCCGCCGCTCTTCCGGCTGTTTGCGGTGCAGATCGCGCCGTGGGCGCCCAAGTCGGAGTTTGCCTTCCTCCTCATGATCGCAGTCGTGGCCGCGTACGCGACGAAGCGATTGGGTGTCTACTACCTCGTGGGCGCGTTTCTCGTCGGGATTGCGGCCCGGCGCTTCCGGCAGGCGCTGCCCGCGCTTGCGTCGGAACGCATGCTCCACGCGGTCGAGGTCTTTGCGTCCTTCTTTGCGCCGTTCTACTTCTTCGTAGCCGGCACGGAGCTGCGTCGTGGGGACTTCACGCTCGTGTCGATGGCGATCGGCCTCGCGTTCGCCGTCATCATCGTGCCGGTCCGGCTCGGCGCCGTGCTGCTCCACCGCCGGATAGCGCTCGGCGAGAGCACGGGGCACAGCCTGCGCGTGGCCGTGCCGATGCTGCCGACGCTGGTCTTCACGCTCGTCATCGCCGCCATTCTCCGGGACCAGTTCGGACTGCCGGCGCCGCTCTTTGGCGCCCTGATCGTGTACACGATTCTCAACACCACCCTGCCAGGGTTCTTTCTCGGCACGCCCACGCCGACCTTCGACGCGCCGGAGCTGCCGCCCGCGGTGCCGGAACCCGAGGATGTCAGTCGAGGTGCCGGCGGGCCGCCCGAAAGACCGCCCGCAACATTTCCGCTGTGAGCCGCCCGGTGTGCGTGTTCTGGCGGCTGGGGTGATACGAGGCGACGAGCCGCATCCCGTTCGGCGCGGAGTAGATCGCGCCATGGGCGAAGGGCGGCCGAGGGCGGCTGGCGAGGCCGCGTGCCTGGAAGACGCGCCAACAGGCGTCAAAGGCGATCCGGCCGAGCGCGACAAACACACGGAGGTTGGGCAGGGCGTCCAGCTCGGCGCGAAGGTGGGCCGAGCAGTTGGCCACCTCTCGCGGCGTCGGCTTGTTGCCCGGCGGCGCGCATCGGACGGCGGCGAGCACCCACGTGTCGGTGAGCGCCAGGCCGTCGTCGGCGGAGCGGGACACGGGCTGACTGGCCAGGCCGTTGGCATGCAGCGCGGCCATCAAAAAGTCGCCGGCGCCGCCCGTGCCGTCGCCGGTGAAATTCCGGCCCGTCCGGTTGGCGCCGTGCGCGGCCGGCGCCAGGCCGACAATCACGAGACGCGCGTTCGGGTCGCCGAAGCCGGGAACCGGCCGGCCCCAGTACTCCTCGTGCCGGTAGGCGGCGCGCTTCTCCCGGGCGATCCGCCGGCAGTAGGCGCGCAGCCGCCGACAACGCTCGCAGGCGATGATGTCGCGTCGGATGTCGTCGAGGGACGGCATGGCGGCTCCGCGGCGCCCGCCGCGCTACGCCCGAGCCTGATAGCTGTCGGCCTGCTCGTGCGCGTGATACGACGAGCGGACGAGCGGACCGGATTCAACGTGGCCGAAGCCCAGGTCGAGCGCGACGCGCTTCAACTCATGGAACTCGTCGGGCGTCCAGTAGCGCGCCATCGGCAGGTGGGCGATCGAGGGCCGGAGGTACTGCCCGATCGTGAGGATGCGGCAGTCCACGCGCCGGAGGTCGCCCAGAACGCTCACCACTTCCTCCATCGTCTCGCCCAAGCCGACCATCAACCCGCTCTTGGTGGGCATCGTCGGCGCCAGCCGCCGCGCGCGGTCGAGGAGTTCGAGCGCGCGCGCGTACCGGCCGCCGGGACGCGCGGTCCGATACAGGCGCGGCACCGTCTCGATATTGTGGTTGAGCACGTCGGGCCCGGCGTCCACCACGGTCCGCAGCGCGGCCTCGTCTCCCTGGAAGTCGGGGATCAGCACTTCCACGCGGCAGGACGGCCGGCGCGCCCGGAGGGCGCGGATTGTTCTGGCGAAGGCGCCGGCGCCGAAGTCGAGCAGGTCGTCGCGATCCACGGAGGTCACGACGACGTAGTCCAGCGACATGGCGTCGACGGCTTCGGCGAGGTGGTCGGGCTCGGCCGGATCGAGCGGCGCGGGCGCGCCATGCGTGACGTTGCAGTAACCGCACGATCGCGTGCAGACGTCGCCCATGATCATGAACGTCGCCGTGCCGTGGTGCCAGCACTCGCCGATGTTCGGGCAGTGCGCCTCCTCGCACACCGTGTGGAGCTTGAGATCCCGCATGATGCCCCTGAGGCGCAAATACCCGGCCGAGCCGGGCGCCCGCACTTTGAGCCAGTCGGGTTTGGGCTCGCGGACGAATGCCGCGGCGCGAATGGGGCGGCCCCGATGAAACTGCAGCGGCGCGATGCCGGTCATGCGTGCCTCCATGATATCGGATGCCCCGCGGCTCCGGCCGGCCCGGGCGTCGATTGCCCTGGGACAGGCGGCGAATTACGATACGCGCGCTATGCCCCTGTCCATCACCTGGCTCGGTCACTCGACGTTCGTGCTGGGGCTGCCTGACGGCAAGCGCCTGATCACGGACCCCTGGCTCGGCAATCCCAACTGCCCGCCCGCGCTGGCGAAGCCCGAGGCGGTCAAACCGATCGACCTCATCCTCGTGTCACACGGCCACGGCGACCACATCGGCGACGTCGTGCCTGTGGCGCGCGCGACGGGCGCGCCGGTCGTCTGCATGTTCGAAATCGGCCTGTACCTGGCGGAGAAAGGGCTGCAGAACGTCCGCGACATGGGCATCGGCGGCACGCTTGAAGCCGCCGGCGTGTCCGTGACCATGACCGCGGCCACACACTCGGGCTCGATTGTCGACGGCGGCCGGATCGTCTACCTTGGCGGCGCCGCCGGACTTGTGATTCGCGCGCCCGGCGTGCCGGTCATCTACTTTGCCGGCGACACGGGTCTCTTCGGGGACATGAAGATGATCGGCGAGGTGTACCGGCCCGAGATCGCGTTCCTCCCGATCGGCGACTTGTACACGATGGGCCCGGACACGGCGGCGATCGCGGCCCGATGGCTCGGCGTGCGCCAGGTCGTGCCGATGCACTGGGGCACGTTCCCCGCGCTCACCGGCACGCCGGCGGCGCTCAAGGCGCACCTCAAGGGCACCAACGTCGAGGTGCTGGAGCTGAAGCCGGGCGAAGTCGCGACGTAGCCTGAGGTACAGAGGGGTTCGGCGTTCCGCGACGGACGGAACGCCGAACCCCGAGCGCCGGTCAGAGGCGTCCTACTTGGTCAGCCAGATATCCTCGAGGACGTTGAAGCTCTGGCTGCCGACGTCGCGGCCGTTGATGGCGAGCGTGACCTTGTAGGCGCCGACGCCGATCCCGCCGCCGAATCCGCCGCCGCCGAATCCACCACCGCCGCCACGTCCGCCGCCGCCGCCACCGCCGGCCGCGCAGGGCGACGGTCCGGCGGGCGCCGGCGGCTGGGCTGCCGGCGGCTGGGCTGCCGGCGGCTCGCCACCGCGTCCGCCGCCGCCCCGGCCGCCGCGCCCGCCGCCGGCGGCCGCGGCCGGATCCGGATCGCCCGTGAGCGTCCACTGGAAGCGGTTCAAGCCGGCGAGGGTCGTGCCCATGCACGTGCGTACGGCCTGGCCGGTCGCGAGGTTGGTGATCGTCACACGGGCCTCGCTGGCGGGCGCGCGCAGGGCGTACGCGATGGCGGTGCCACGCGGCGCCCCTTCGCCTTCCCACCACTTGTCGCCGGGGACCGCGGTCACGTTCCGGCGGTCGGGCTTCCAGAGCACGGCGTCACGCGGTTTGAAGAGCGTCGCGTCGCCTGTCATGTCGGATGTCATCTGCTGGAGCGGCGTGATGTCGTCCAGAATCCAGATGCTCCGGCCGTGATTGGCCAGGATGAGGTCGTTCTCGCGCGGGTGCACGACCACCTCGTCCACGCGGCCCTTGGGCAGGTTCGGCATGAACTTCAGCCACGCGCCGCCGTCATTCAGCGAGATGTAGAAGCCGAACTCGGTCGCGGCGTAGAGCAGGTTGCGGTTGACGGGATCCTGCCGGATCGAGTTGACGTTGCCCAGCGGCAGGTTGCCCGTGACGGACGTCCAGGTCTGCCCGTAATCGGTCGTCTTGAACACGTACGGCCGCAGGTCGTCGGCGTAGTGGCCGTCGATCGCGGCATAAGCCGTCCCGGCGTCGAACCACGACGCTTCGAGCCCCGAGACGTGGTACTCACGCGTGCCACCGGGGATGTTCCGGCCGACCTCGGTCCAGGTCTGCCCGCCGTCGCGGCTCACCTGGATGTTGCCGTCGTTCGTGCCGACCCAGTAGATGCCTGGCACGACCGGGGATTCGGCGGCCTCGATGATCGTCCCGTATTCGTTCGCCTGCAGGCCGTCGTGCTTCGACAGGATGCACGGCACGCCCGGCCCCCCGCCACGGCCGCAGCTCGGCCGGTTATAGGGATTCTCGAGGAGCGTCCGCTGATTGATGTCGATCTTCTTGCCGAGGACGGCCGACATCACCCAACTCTCCCCGCGATCCCGCGACACGTACAGACGGGTGCCGGCGAACAGCACCGTGCTCGGGTTGTGCGGCGAAATCCGGATGGGTGAGTTCCAGTTGTAGGAGTGCGGCCACGGATCCTCGGGTCCGGCGAGGATGGTGCCGCGGCCGCCGCCGGGCCCGCCCGCCGGTCCGCCGCCGCCACCGCCGCCGCCACCGCCGCCGCGACCGCCGCCCGCCGCGCCACCCGGATTCGGGCGGATATTGCGCGTTTCGCCGGTGTTCAGGTCGTAGCGGTTGATGTTGCCGTTCTGCGACTCCGTGTAGAAGATGTTCGGGTCCGTCGGATCCACCTGCGTCTGGAAGCCGTCGCCGCCGCCGACGCTGATCCAGTTCCACATGTGGATCCCGCCGGAGCGCGTCGAGCTCGGACCGCACCAGGATCCGTTGTCCTGCAACCCGGTGCACACCCAGTACGGCCGGCGCATATCCACCGACACGTGATAGGGGAGCCCCACGGCCCACATCCGGATCGATTCCCAAGTCGCGCCACCGTCGTAGCTCACATCAAGCCCGCCGTCGTTGCCGTACATGACGTGCTGGCTGTTGAGCGGGTCGATCCAGATGGCGTGGTTGTCGACGTGCCCCATGCCCGGCAGGCCGTTGAACGTCTTGCCGCCATCCGTCGACTTGGCTGGCTGCACGCCGCCGACGTAGACAACGGTCTCGTTGTTCGGATCCACGCGGATCTGGCTGTAGTACATCGGCCGCTGGTTCTGGTTGCTCATGAACGTCCAGGTCTTGCCCTTGTCGGCCGATCGCCAGATGCCGCTCGTCGTCGGGTCAGGCGGCGGGGGTGGGCCGCCGCGGCCCTGGCCGCCGCCGAAGCCGCCGCCTCCGGCGCCCGCGCCACCGCCGGCGGCCCCGGCGCCCGCACCGCGCCCGCCGGCTGGCGGCGCGGCGCCCGCCGGCGCCGGCGGCTCCTTGTCGGCGGCTACTTCAATCTGCGCGTAGATCACGTTGGGGTTGGACCGGGACCAGTCCAGGCCGATGCGGCCCATGGTGCCGCGAGGCAGGCCGCCGCCGGCGAGCTTGCGCCAGGTCTTGCCGCCATCCGTGGACTGGTGCAATCCGCTGCCGAACCCGCCGCCGACGAAGCCCCACGACGTCCGGCGGCGCTCGTAGGTCGCCGCCAGGAGGTTGTTGGGATTCGAGGGATCGATGATGAGATCGGTCGCGCCCGTGTCCTGGTTGACGTAGAGCGTCTTCGTCCAGTTCTTGCCGCCGTCCGACGTCAGGTACACGCCGCGCTCCGCATTCGGCCCGAAGAGATGCCCGATGGCGGCCACCCAGACGATGTCCGGGTTCTTCGGATGGACGACGACACGGGCGATGGACTGCGTCTCGCGCAGGCCGATGTACGTCCAGGTCCTGCCCGCGTCGGTCGACTTGAACACGCCTTCGCCGAACGAGCTGCTCTGCCGGTTGTTGGGCTCGCCCGTGCCGACGTAGACGATGTCCGCGTTGGAGGGTGCGAGGGCCACGTCCCCGATCGAGTGCGCGATCGTGTCGAAGACGGGCTCGTAGGTCGTGCCGTTGTTGACGGTCTTCCAGAGCCCGCTCACGGCAAAGCCGATGTAATACGTCGACGGGTTCCTTTCGTCGACGGCGAAGTCATCGATGCGCCCGCCCTGTCCGGTCGGGCCGATGGAACGCCAGCGGAACCCACGCAACCTCGGGTCGAGGTCGTCGGTGTGAATCATGGGCGACGGCCCGCCGCCCTGCCGGGCGACGAGGTCGACGACGAACGGGGAGGCAACGAGCCCGAGACCCGAGAGCAGGAGGACCCGGGCCGAGAACCTGCGTGAAACCTGTGGCATGACCATCTCTCCTTGCCGACTGCGGTACGGGGACGCCCCGGGCGGGCCGGGGGTGGGGCAGATAGTAGCGCAAACAGAAACGACCTCCGAGGTCGTTTTTTCAGGACACCTTGGGGTGGGCGGCGAGGCGCCGGACGACGTCGTCGACCTCGGCCGACGAGGTGTCGACGGTGACTTCGGCGCGGGCGTACAGGGGCTCGCGGCGCGCGGCGAGCTGGCGCAGCGCCTCCCGGGCTTGTGGATGCTGGCTCATCGGACGCCGGTCACCCTGCCGGATGACCCGGTTCCAGTAGTCCGCGGTCCTGGCTTTCAACCACACCGTCGTGGCCTGACGAAGCAGCCGGTCGTAGGTCTGGGGCGACGTCACCAGGCCGCCGCCAACGGCCAGCACCATGGGTTGGCGGCTGGCCAGGAGCTCGGTCAGGGCTTCGTCTTCCAGCCGCCGGTAGTACTCCTCGCCGTGGAGCGAAAAGATCTCTCCGAGCGTCAACCCGGCCCGCGATTCGATCAGGTGGTCGAGCTCGACGAACCGACACTTGAGCCGACGGGCCAGGCGGCGGCCGATCGTCGTCTTGCCGGCGCCCCGGAGGCCAAGCAGAGCGATGACCCGCGGCGGCGGGTCCTCGGCGTGGGCCGTCACGAGATCGGCGGCCGTCGTACGAAGCGCCGCGGCCAGATCGGCCAGCCGCCTGACGGAGATATTGCCGCGGCCGGCCTCGACGTCGAGGAGGAACCGCAGCGAGAGGCCCGACTTGGCGGCCAGCGAGCGCAGGGTCAGGCCCTGGCGCTGTCGCAGGAGACGCGCGCGCTGACTGAGCGTGACCAGCACGGCAGGAGGACCGTCAGAAACCGAACCCGCGGAAGGTGCAATATCCTTCATATATGATCCGCCGCTCAGCATTATAGTGCCTTGACAGGCCTGGCTGCGGCCGGTAGGCTGGTGCCACCCTATGAGCACGACCGAAACTCCGACCAGTCCGGCCCCCATTTCGTTCGAAACCGATCCGAGCCGGTACCAGCACTGGAAGCTCGACATCGATGGCGACATCGCCACGCTGTCCATGGACGTGCGCGAGGACGGCGGCCTTTCGCCCGACTACCGGCTGAAACTCAATTCGTACGACCTTGGCGTCGACCTCGAGCTGGCCGATGCCGTGCAGCGGATTCGCTTCGAGCACCCGGAGGTGCACGCCGTCGTTGTCACCAGCCTGAAGGAGCGCGTCTTCTGCGCCGGGGCCAACATCTTCATGCTGCGCGGCTCGAGCCACGCGTGGAAGGTGAACTTCTGCAAGTTCACGAACGAGACGCGGCTCGCCATCGAGGACGCCAGCGCCCAGTCGGGCCTGAAGTTCATCGCGGCCCTGAACGGGATCTGTGCCGGGGGCGGTTACGAGCTGGCGCTCGCCTGCGACGAGATCGTCCTGGTGGACGACGCCAATTCCGCCGTCAGCCTGCCGGAAACGCCGCTCCTCGGCGTGCTGCCGGGCACGGGAGGTCTGACGCGCGTCGTGGACAAGCGGAAAGTGCGGCGCGACCTGGCCGACGTGTTCGGCACACTGGCCGAGGGCGTCAAGGGCAAGCGCGCGGTGGACTGGAACCTCGTCGATGCGGTGGTGCCGGCCAGCAGGTTCACTGAAGCGATCACGGAACGGGCGCGCGCGCTGGCCGCCGGGTCCGATCGGCCCGCTGCGGGCCCCGGCATCACGCTCGGCCCGCTCCAGGCGCGGGCATCCGCGGACGGCATCGAATACTCTGCCGTGTCGCTGACGTTCGATCGTGGCGGCCGTGTGGGCACGCTCGTCGTCCGGGCGCCGGCGGCGCCCGTCGAGTCGACGCCGAAGGCGATCCAGGCGGCCGGCGACGCGTTCTGGCCGCTTCGCGCGTTTCGCGAGCTCGACGACGCCGTGCTGCGCCTCCGCATGAACGAGCCCGAGATCGGCACCATCATCGTCAGGGCCGACGGTGATCGGGCGCGCGTGCTCGAAGCGGACGCCGTGCTGGCGGCGCACGCCGATCACTGGCTGGTGCGGGAAATCCGGCACTTCATCAAGCGCACGCTCAAGCGTGTCGATCTGTCGGCGCGGAGCTTCTTCGCGCTCGTCGAGCCGGGCAACGCGTTTGCCGGCACGCTCTTCGAGCTGGCACTGGCCGCCGACCGGTCCTACATGCTCGATGATCCGGATCGGCCGAACGCGATCGAGCTGTCCGGGCTGAATGGCGGCGCGTATCCGATGAGCAACGGACTCAGCCGGCTCGCCGTTCGTTTCTACGGCAATCCAGACCGGGCGCAGGCGGCGCTCGAGCACAAGGGGCCGTTCGACGCCGGCCAAGCGGCCGAGGCGGGCCTGGTGACGTTCGCGCCCGACGACATGGACTGGGACGACGAGGTGCGGCTGGCGATCGAGGGCCGCGCCGCGCTGTCGCCGGATGCGCTGACCGGCATGGAGGCCAACCTCCGCTTCGTGGGACCGGAAACGCTCGAGACGAAGATCTTCGGCCGGTTGTCCGCCTGGCAGAACTGGATTTTCCAGCGCCCGAACGCCGTGGGCCCGAGGGGCGCGCTCACGTCGTACGGATCGTCGGAACGCGCCTCGTTTGACTTTGGCCGCACATGATTTCCGCCGAACGCATTCCGAACAACGTCGACCTGCACCTGAACAAGCGCCTGCAGCGGGCGCTCGAGCACTGGCAGCCGCACTACATCCAGTGGTGGCGCGACATGGGGCCGCAGGGCTTTCAGCATTACCACCAGGTGTACGTCCGCACGGCCGTGAGCGTGGACGCCGCCGGCTGGGCGCACTTCGAGTACGTCCGGCTGCCGGAGTACCGATGGGGCATCTTCCTGGCCGACCCGGTCGTGGATCGCACGATTGGCTTCGGCGATCTGGAGGGCCAGCCCGTGTGGCAGGAGGTGCCGGGCGAGTTTCGCAACCAGCTCCGTCGCCTGATCGTCACGCAGGGTGACACCGAGCCGGCGAGCGTCGAGCAGCAGCGCTGGCTGGGCCACCGGTGCCCGAGCGTCTACGACCTGCGCAATCTGTTCCAGGTCAACGTCGAGGAGGGCCGGCACCTCTGGGCGATGGTCTACCTCCTGCACTCGTACTTCGGCCGGGACGGCCGCGACGAGGCCGAGGAGCTTCTGGCGCGCCAGAGCGGCAACCGGGACAAGCCGCGCATTCTCGACGCCTTCAACGAGCCGATCGACACGTGGCTGGATCTCTTCATGTTCACGATGTTTACGGATCGTGACGGCAAGTCGCAGCTCCTCTCGCTCTCGGAGAGTTCCCTGGATCCGCTCTCCCGCACCACGCGCTTCATGCTGACCGAGGAGGCGCATCACATGTTCGTGGGCGAGACCGGGATCGCCCGGATCATCGATCGCACGGCCCAGCTCATGAAGGAGGCGGGCTACTCCGGCGACGTTCGTCGGCTCGGGGGCATCGACCTGCCGACGATGCAGAAGTACATCAACCTCTGGTTCTCCCTGAGCCTCGACCTGCACGGCAACGAGATTTCGACGAATGCCGCCGCGTACTTCGCCAACGGCCTGAAGGGGCGGGCGGAAGAAGCCAAGTGGGACGAGCACCGGGTCGTCGAGACGGTCTACAAGCTCGAAACGGTGAAGGACGGCGAGATCGCGGACGTCGAAATCCCGATGCGCAACGCCATGAACGAGGTGCTTCGCGATTGGTACGTGGCCGACTGCCAGGCCGGCGTGGATCGCTGGAACAAGATCCTCGAACGCCGCGGGCTGTCGGATCGGCTGCGCCTGCCCGACCGCAAGTTCAACCGGGGCATCGGACAGTTTGCCGGGCATCATTTCGACCCCGACGGGCGCATGCTCACCGACGAGGAGTGGACGCGCCGCCGGCACGAATGGCTGCCGGTCGATGCGGACCGCCGGTACCTGCTCTCGATCATGAACGAGCCCATCTACGAGCCCGGCGTCTTTGCCAACTACATCGCGCCGCCGACCCGCGGCATCAAGGGCCGTCCCGTGACCTTCGAGTACGTGCGCACCGAAGCGTGACGGATCGCCTACCATGACGTCGACGAACGGCGGGTATGCCTAAGGTTCACTTTCGCGTCGAGGCCGGCGTCGCCCTGCTGACGCTCGACGAGCCTCCAGCCAACACGTACAGCTACGAGATGATGCGCGAGCTGGATGCGGCCGTGCTCGACGCCCGCATGGACGCCTCGGTACACGTCATCGTCCTCACGGGCGCGGGCGAGAAGTTCTTTTGCGCCGGGGCGACGATGTCGCTCCTCCGGGATGCGACGCCCGAATGGAAGTACTACTTCTGCCTGCACGCCAACGAGACGTTGACCCGGCTCGAGCAGACGCCCAAGCTGGTCATCGCGGCGCTCAACGGCCACACGGTCGGCGGCGGGCTCGAGGTGGCGCTGGCCGCAGACCTCCGCGTCGCTCGGAAGGACGCCGGGAAGATCGGGCTGCCCGAGGTTGCCCTGGGCGTCCTGCCCGGCACGGGCGGCACGCAGCGGCTGGCGCGCCTCGTGGGGAAGGGGCGCGCCATCGAGCTTATGGCGACGGGACGGCTCCTGACCATGGACGAGGCCGCCGCGCTGGGCCTCGTGACGGCCGTCTGGGGCGATGAGACGCTGAAGGGCCGGCCGTTCCTCGACGCGGTCGTTGCCTACGCGCGTGAGTTCACGCCGCCCGGCAAGGCGGGCCGCGCGGTCGGCGCCATCAAGCGCGCCGTGCACTCCGGCCTCGAGGCCGGGCTGGCCGAGGGCCTCGCGCTCGAGCGCGAGCTCCAGCAGCGCCTCTTCGAGAGCCCGGACGCGGCCGAGGGCATCGCTGCCAGCCTGGCCAAACGCCCGCCGAAGTTCACCGGGTGAACGCCCTTCTGGAGATCGACCGATGATGCTGGGACGCAAGCAGCTGCTGATCGACGGCGAGTGGCGGGACGCCACGGGCGGCCAGACGATGCCCGTCGTGAACCCGGCGACGGAAGACGTGATTGCCGAAGTCGCGGCGGCCGGGTCCGCCGACGTGGACGCGGCCGTCCGGGCGGCGCGGGCCGCGCTGTCGGGCCCGTGGGGCCGCCTGTCGGCGCGCGAGCGCGGCCGCCTGGTCTGGAAGCTCGGCGAGCGGCTGATGGATCGCATCGACGAGGTCGCCCGGCTCGAGACGCTGCACAACGGCAAGCCGATCATGGAGTCGCGGCACATCGAGCTGCCGATGGCGGCCGAGTGCCTGCAGTACTTCGCCGGCTGGGCGGACAAGCTCCACGGCGAGACGATTCCGGTGAAGGGCAAGGCGCTCGTGTACACGCAGCGCGAGCCGCTCGGGGTGGTCGCCGCGATCGTGCCCTGGAACTTCCCGCTGCTCCTGGCCGTGTGGAAGGTCGCGCCCGCGCTGGCGACCGGTAACACGGTGATTCTCAAGCCGGCCAGCCAGACGCCGCTCACTGCGCTTGCGCTCGGCGAGCTGGCGATCGAGGCGGGCTTCCCGCCCGGCGTGCTCAGTATCGTGACGGGCAGCGGGGCGACGGTGGGCCAGGCGCTCGTCGATCATCCCGGCATCGACAAGGTCGCCTTCACGGGCGACACATCGACAGGCCGCGGCATCATGCGCTCGGCCGCCGACACGCTCAAGCACCTGACGCTCGAACTGGGCGGCAAGTCGCCCAACATCGTCTTTCCCGACGCCGACCTGGACGCCGCCGTGCGCGGCGCGACCGTCGGCATCTTCTATGGCAAGGGCGAGGTCTGCGCGGCCGGGTCGCGGCTGCTCGTGGATCGGGCCATCAAGGACCAGTTCCTGGCCAAGGTCGCGGCACGCACGAAGAAGATGGTCCCCGGCGACCCGCTGGATCCCAAGACGCGCCTGGGCGCCATCGCCTCGAAGGGCCAGCTCGAGCGGGTGCTGGGCTACATCGAGGGCGCGCGGCGCGAGGGCGCGACGCTCGTCGCCGGCGGCCAGCGCACGGACATCGGCACGGGCAAGGGCTACTTCCTCCAGCCGACGGTGTTTGCCGACGTGACGCCAGCCATGACCATCGCCCGCGAGGAGATCTTCGGCCCCGTGCTGGCGGCGATCGAGTTTGCCGACGTCGACGAGGCCATCGCCCGCGCCAACGACTCGATGTACGGGCTGGCGGCCGGCGTGTGGACGCAGGACATCAAGAAGGCGCACTACGTCGCCTCGCGGCTGCAGGCGGGTACGGTCTGGGTCAACACCTACAACGTGTACGACACGGCCGCGCCGTTCGGCGGGTACAAGCAAAGCGGCTTCGGGCGCGAGATGGGCCGGCACGCGCTGGAGTACTACACGCAGGTCAAGACCGTCTGGGTCGATCTCGGCTAGTCCCCGGCCGCGCCGCGTGCGCGGCCTCGGCACGCGCATGCGCTAGACTGTCCGTCACATGAATCCGCTGATCGCGTGGCGGCCCGAGTTTCCCATCCTCGAGACGTGCACGTACCTCGTCAGTCATTCCCTCGGGGCGATGCCGAGACGCGCGCGTGCCTACCTGCAGCGGTTTGCCGACGAATGGGACCAGCGCGGGGTGCGCGCCTGGCACGAAGGATGGTGGGAGATCGGCCGCGAAACCGGCAATCTGCTGGCCCCCATCCTGGGCGTCGCGCGCGACACGATCACCATGCATCAGAACGCCACGGTCGCCCAGTCGATCGTCGCGTCCTGCTTCGCCTACGACCCGCCGAGACGCCGCGTCCTGCTGCAGGACCTCGACTTTCCGACCAACCACTACCTCTTCGAGGGCTTTCGCCGCTACGGCGCGGAAGTCGTGTACGTGCCGTCGGACGACGCCATCCGGGCGCCGATCGACCGACTCGTGGACGCCATCGACGATCGCGTCGCGCTCGTCGCCGTGTCCCTCGTGCTCTTCCGGAGCGCCCATCTCCAGGACGTGAAGGCGGCCGTCGAGAAGGCGCATCGCGTCGGCGCGCGCGTCGTCCTCGACGTCTATCAGGCGGCCGGGACCATTCCCCTCGATCTCGAGGCGCTGGGCGTGGACTTCGCCGTTGGCGGGTCCGTGAAGTGGCTGTGCGGCGGGCCCGGCGCGGGCTACCTGTACGTCAGGCCGGACGTCGTGTCGAGCCTGCGCCCGGCCGTGGTGGGCTGGGCGGGCCACGCGGAGCCGTTCGGGTTCGACACGGGTCCGATCCGGTACGCGGCCGGCATCGAGCGCTTTCAAAGCGGCACGCCGAACGTCCCGGCGCTCGTCGCCGCGCGCGCCGGCTATGAAATCGTGGCCCGGATCGGCGTGCCGGCGATTCGCGCGCGATCGCTCGACCTCACGCGCCGGCTCATGGACGCCGCGGCCACGCGAGGCTGGCGGCTGAATACGCCCGACGCCGATCACGAGCGCGGCGGTTCGGTCGTCCTCGACGTGCCGGATGCCGCGCGGGTGACGCAGGAACTCCTGGCCAGGCAGGTGATCGTGGACCACCGGCCGAACGCCGGCATCCGGATGGCGCCGCACTTCTACAACTCGGAAGCGGACATCGACCGGGCAATCGCCGTGATGGACGCCGTCATCGAAGCCGACGCGCGCGTGTCATGACGGTCCGCGCGATTGCCGTCCTCGGCGCGGGCACGATGGGCCACGGCATCGCCCACGCGGCGGCGGCGGCCGGCTTCGATACGCGCCTCTTCGACGTCGGCGACGAGCCGCTCGCGAAGGCCCGGACGGCGATTGAGGCCATCTTCAGAAAGGCCGTCGAGCTCGGCAAGGTGACGGCGGCCGACGCGGACGCCGGTCTGGCCCGTGTGGTGACGACGACGGACATCGCGCGCGCGCTGGCCCGATCCGACTTCGTGATCGAAGCCGCGCCGGAGCGGATGGACCTGAAGCTGGGGCTTTTTGCCGACATCGAACGCCATGCACCGGCGTCCGCCGTGATCACGACCAACACGTCGGCGCTCAGCATTACCGAAATGGCCGGGCTCATCGCGCGGCCCGCCCGCGTCGCCGGCATGCACTTCTTCAATCCGGTCCACAAGATGAAGCTGGTCGAGGTCGTGCGCGCGCTCGAGTCGTCTGCCGGGACGATCGAGACGGTCGAGGCCGTGGCGCGACGGATGGGTAAGGACACGGTGCTCGTCCGGGAATCCCCGGGCTTCATCACGACGCGCGTGAACGCGTCCATCGGCAACGAGGCGTTCTACATGCTGATGGAAGGCGTGGCCTCGGCGCGGGACATCGACAAGGCGCTCAAGCTTGGCCTCAACCATCCGATGGGACCGTTCGAGCTGGTGGACCTCGTCGGGCTCGACACGCGCTTGAGCATTCTGGAGTACCTGCACCAGAGCATGGGCGAGAAGTACCGTCCCTGCCCCCTGCTCGTGCAATACGTCCGGGCGGGACGGCTGGGACGGAAAGTCGGCCGGGGTGTGTACGAGTACTAGAGCAGACACCGTGAAGATCATGAAGGAGATGAAGGGCATGAAGAGAACCAACTTCACGACCTTCACTCCGTCCTTCATGAGCTTCACGGTGTCTGCTCGTGGCGAGGCCCATGGCTAATCTGCTCATCGACGTCTCCGACCGGATCGCGACGCTGACCATCAACCGGCCGGACGTCAGAAACGCGCTCGACCGCGCGACGGTCGGCGAGATCACGGCGGCGCTCGCGGACCTGACGCCACGGGCCGACGTCGGCGCCCTCATCGTCACCGGGGCCGGCCGGGACGTGTTCGTGGCCGGCGCGGACATCCGGCAGATGCGCGATCGCCAACGCGACGACGGGCTGGCCGCCATCAACTCGTCGGTCTTTGCGGCGATCGAGCGCGTTCCGAAGCCGACGATTGCCGCCGTCAACGGACACGCGCTCGGCGGCGGGTGCGAGCTCGCGCTGGCGTGCGACCTGCGGATCGCGGCCGATCACGCGAAGTTTGGCCAGCCCGAGGTCGGTCTGGGCATCATCCCGGCCGCCGGCGCCACCCAGCGGCTGCCGCGCGTCATCGGTCTCGGGCGCGCGCAGCAGATGGTGCTGACGGGCGACCCCATCGATGCCGCCACGGCGCTCGCCTGGGGCCTGGTCTCGGCCGTCGTTCCCGCCGCCGAACTGATCGCGCGCGCGCGCGAGCTGGCCGGTCGCGTGCTCGCCCGCGGTCCGTTGGCCGTGCGGCTCGCGAAACTTGCGCTTCAGGCCTCGTCGCGCGTCGACCTGGATTCGGGGCTCGTCATCGAGACGCTCGCCCAGGCAATCTGTTTCGAGTCGGACGACAAACGCGAGGGCACGACCGCCTTTCTCGAGAAGCGGAAACCGAAATTCACGGGTGCGTAAGAGCACCTGGGAGGCTCTGATGGGTCGACTCGTTCCAGTGGATCCCAATCGCCGGGAGTTTCTGAAGGCGGGCGCCGCGGTGGTCGCCGGCGCGGCCGTCGCGTCGCGCGAGGCCGCGGTCGCGGCGACACAGACGGCGTCACGGGGGTTCTTCGTGGCGCCTCGTCTCGAGACGGTCCGCATCGGCTTCGTCGGCGTCGGTCTGCAGGGCTCGAGTCACGTCCGGAATCTCCTGCGCGTTCCGGGCTGCCGCGTGACGGCCGTATGCGACATCCGGTCCGAGCGGACGGACTGGGCCGTGCAGACCATCACGACGGCCGGCCATCCGGCGCCGGCCGTCTACCACCGGGGACCGCGTGACTTCGAGCGCCTCTGCGAGACGGAGGAGCTCGACCTGGTCTACACGGCCACCCCCTGGGAATGGCACGTGCCGGTGCTCCTGAGCGCCATGAAGAACGGCAAGCACGGAGTCACGGAAGTGCCGGCCGCGATGACGCTCGACGACTGCTGGGCCATGGTCGAGGCGGCCGAGAAGCACCGCAAGCACTGCATCATGATGGAGAACTGCAACTACGACCGCATGGAGATGATGGTCTTCCACATGGTCAGGAAGGGCGTCTTCGGCGAGATGCTGCACGCCGAGGGCGGCTACCTCCACGACCTGCGCCGGATCAAGTTCGAGCGGAAGGACGAGGGGCTCTGGCGCCGGGCCTGGTCGATGAAGCTCGACGGCAATCTCTACCCGACGCACGGCCTCGGACCGGTTGCCAACTGCCTGGACATCAACCGGGGCGACCGGTTCGACTACCTCGTCTCGATGAGCAGTCCGTCTCGCGGCCTGCAGAACTGGGCGGCGGAGCACTTTCCGGCCGACGCGCCCGAACGGCGCGAGAGATTCGTGCTGGGCGACGTCAATACGAGCCTGATCAAGACTGCGCTCGGTCGGACGATCGTGGTGCAGCACTGCACGAACCTGCCGAGGCCGTACAGCCGGATTCACCTCGTACAGGGCACGCGTGGGCTCTTCCAGGGCTATCCCAACCGGGCGTACATCGAGGGCCGCGGGCGGCTGGACCAGTGGGTGCCGGCGGCTGAACTGCTGGGCGAATTCGAGCACCCGCTGTGGAAGGAGATCGCCGAACAGGCGAAAGGCGCCGGGCACGGCGGCATGGACTTCATCGAGGACTACCGGCTCATCAAGTGCCTGCGCGAAGGGCTGCCGACCGACATGACCGTCTACGACGCGGCGGGCCTCTCCGCCGTCGTCGAGCTCAGCGTCCAGTCGGTCGCGCGGCGGGGGCGTCCCGTGAACGTCCCCGATATCACCCGCGGCCAGTGGAGGTCGATGCCGCCGCTCGACATCGTCCGCATGTGACGGGAGCCGGGCGGTGGGGGCGCGACCGGATGGCTGGCGCCGGCTTTGACGAGGCCGATCTTCCCGGCCGCGCCGCCCTGGTCGAGCGCGCGGTCGCGGCATTCGAGGCGACGACGGGCCGTCCGCCGGCGTGGGGCTGGATCGTTCCGGGTCGCATTGAAATCGTCGGCAAGCATACCGACTACGCCGGGGGCCGATCGCTGGTGGCCGCCGTGCCGCGCGGCTTTGCGGTGGTGGCGGGGCCGCGCGGCGACGACCTGGTCACCGCCTACGATGCCCGTTGGGACGCTCGGATGGAGGTCCGTCCCGGCGCCGACGGCCCGGCGTTTACCGGCTGGGCGAACTACGTCGCGGTTGTGGCGCGGCGTCTGGCCCACAACTTCCCGGGCGCCGCGCTGGGGTGTGACGTGGTCTTTGCCAGCGATCTTCCACGCGCCGCCGGCGTCAGCAGCTCATCGGCGCTCGTCGTCGGCCTCGCGTCCGCACTCACGCGACGGGCACGCCTCGCCGACCGGCCCGAATGGCAGGCCGCGCTTCCGTCGCCGCTCGAGGTCGCCGGGTATTTCGGCGCGGTCGAAAACGGCCTGAGCTTCGCATCGCTCGCGAGCAGAACGGGCGTGGGCACGCACGGCGGGAGCGAAGACCACACGGCCATCCTGGCGTGCCGCGGGGGCTCCGTCAGCGCGTTCTCGTACCTGCCCGTGCGTCGCGTGGGAGACCGCCGCTTTCCGGACGCGTGGCGCTTCGTCGTCATGGCCAGCGGCGTCGAAGCCGACAAGGCGGGCAGCGCCAACGCGCGCTACAACCGCGCGTCGCTCGGCACGCAGGCGCTCGCGGACGTCTGGGGGCGCGCCCGGGGCGGCGCCAGGCCAACGCTCGGATCGATCCTGGCCGAGCCCGGCGCCGTGGAGGCGCTGGCGGACATGTTGGCCGAGACCCCGGTGAGCGGATTCGGGGCGGACGAACTGGCCCGCCGACTCGCGCACTTCGTGGCCGAAGACAGCCGCGTCCCGCTGGTCCTCGAAGCCATAGGGCGCGCGGACGCCGCGGCGATGGGTGAGCTCGCGGCGGCGTCCCAGCGGGACGCAGATGCGCTCCTGGGCAATCAGATTCCTGAAACGGTTGCACTTGCCGGCCTCGCGCGATCCAGCGGGGCGTTCGCGGCGTCGAGCTTCGGCGCCGGCTTCGGCGGCAGCGTGTGGGCGCTCGTCGAGGCGGCCCGGGCCCGCGAGTTCGCGGCACGCTGGCAGGCGGCCTACGCGCAGGCGGTGCCGGCCGGTCGGGACGTGCCCTGGTTCATCGCGCGCCCTGCGCCGGCAGTCGTCGATCTCGACTTCAGCGAATCGTAATCGATCCCTGCAGGCTGGTCGCGCCGGGGATGTCGTGGTCGTGAAAGCCGCACGTCCGCGCCACCACGAAGTTGCCGGTTTCGCGCGTCTGCCCGGGCATGAGGAACCCCACCTGGTTGATTTCGGGACAGTCCGAATGGTCCGGGTGGGGGTCGGAGCCCATGTCGTGCGATCGCGAGTCGTTGTTGATGAAACGCACGCGGTCGCCGACCGCGACAAGCACGTTCTTGGGTGACACGCCCGACGCCGTAATGGTGATCGTCGTGGAGGGCACCGGCGCCGGCGACGGCGCGGCCTTATTGCAGGATCCGAGGGCCACGAGGAACCCGAGGGCAAGGCCGTTGGCGGCGCGTCCGGACGACGTCATCACGACCCATCTTATCCAAAGCGCGTGCCAGGCGGCCGCCCGCGGGAGAATCGACGGGCGCCGCCAGGCCTGTCGCCCGCGGCGGACGCTGCGTGTCAGTAGAACTTGCGCGTCAGATTGAAGCCCACAAACCAGTCCTTCGACGCCGGCCCGCCCCGTGCGACCTGACGCAGCGTCGTGCCGAGGGAGTTCGAGATGTTGAACTGGAAGACGTGCCCGCCGGATCGCTTCTCGATGCCGACGGTGACGTGATGCACACCAGGGTCGAATGCCCCGACGCGCGGCGCCGCCTCGATGAGGAGGTACGTGCGCGACGCGGCGAGGCGCCAGCGCGCCCCGAGCCCGACGACCATGGCATTCCTGGCCGAGTCGGCCCGCTCGGGATCGTCGAACCCCGCGTGGTAGACGAACAGCGGCTGGAGGTACACCGCGCCCTTGTCCGCGACCCGGTGGGACAGGATGACGCCGACCGCCGGGGCGAAGTCCCGCTCGAAGTTGTTCGCGCCTTCGATGCTGAGGATGAGGTCGGCGCCGACCGGCCAGGATTCGCTCTGGCGCCGGAGCTCCTGCTGGCCCAGCAGCTGGATCGCGCGGTTGTTCGTCCGGTAGATGGTGGCCTGCGTGCCGGGCAGCACCCCGTAGCGCAGCTCGAGGCCGATCTGCGCCGACGCGTCGAACCCGAAGAAGTCGGCGACGAAGTCGCCGAAGGTGCCCGCCGCGATGGGCCGCGCGAAGCGATGGGTGAGCCGGAAGGCGAACGCCCCGATCGGCATCCGCAGGGCCGTCGGCAGCGCGGCCAGCGTGAAGTCCGGCTCGGCCAGGACGGGCTGGCGATCCGGGTCGGCCTGCGCGGCGGCGGGCTCGACGAGCAGCGCCAGGGCCAGCGCCGCCAGCGCGGCGCGGATCGCGGTCGGGTGTCTCTGAGCAGGCGTCATTCGCGGGACTCCTCCAGACGATGCTTGGCCAGGTAGTAACTGATGGCGCGCGGCGAGATCCCGAGAGCCTCCGCCGCGTCCTTCTTGACGCCGCCGGCGGCCTCGAGCGCCCGCCGCACGGTTTCGCGTTCGGCCCACTCGAGGTTCTGTCGGAGCGTCTGGTAGGGCAGGACGTGTGGCGCCGGGCCGAGCGCGCCCTGCGGCGTCACGTCGAGGGCGTCGAGCACCGGGCCCCGGGCGAGCACGACCGCCCGCTCGAGCGTGTTCTCGAGTTCGCGCACGTTGCCGGGCCACTCGGCGCGCGTCAGGAGCGTCATGGCCTCCGGCGTGATGCCGTCGATCGGCTTGCCGGCCCGGCTGGCATGCCGCCGGATGAAGTGCTCCACGAGCGCCGGAATGTCCTCGCGGCGTTCGCGCAGCGGCGGCATCTCGATCGGGATCACGTTCAGCCGGTAGTACAGGTCTTCGAGGAACCGGCCCTGCGCGGTGAGCTGCCTCAGATCCCGGTTCGTGGCGGCAATCACCCGGACGTCCACCGAGATCGTCCGTTCCGATCCCAGGGGCTCGAATTCCCGTTCCTGCAGGACCCGCAGGAGCTTGGCCTGGACGGCCGGCACGATCACTCCCACCTCGTCGAGAAAGATCGTGCCGCCGTCGGCGAGGGCAAACCGGCCTTTCTTCGTCGTGAGCGCGCCCGTGAACGCGCCACGGATGTGACCGAAGAGCTCGGACTCGATCAGGGTCTCGGGCAGCGCCGCGCAGTTCACCGAGACGAGCGGCCGGTCGCGCTGGGCGCTCCAGTGATGGAGGGCACGCGCCAGAAGCTCCTTGCCCGTGCCGGTCTCCCCGCGGATGAGCACCGTACTGCGCGACTGCGACACGGCCTTGGCCGTCCGCACCACCTCCGCGATCGCTCGGCTCTGGCCGACGATGCCGTAGTGGTCGAACCGCTCGTCGCGTTCCGTCAGGAGGTAGGCGTGATGCGTCCGGAGCCGGCTGTGCTCGACCGCCCGGCCGACGACCACGAGGAATTCCTCGATCTCGAAAGGCTTCTGCAGGTAGTCGACGGCGCCGAGCTTCATGGCTTCGATCGCGCTGGCCACCGTCGCGTGGGCCGTCATCATGACGATCTGCGGCCGCTCGCCGTCGCCCGCGGCGGCCGCCAGCTCGCGAATCACCTCGAGGCCGCTGAGCTCGGGCATCAGGTTGTCGACCACGACGAGATCGAAGGGGCGCTCGGTCGCCAGTCCGAGCGCGTCCCGCGCGCTGGTCGTCGCCGCGACCAGGTAGCCTTCGTCGCGGAGCGCCTGGCCGAGCGACTCCAGGATCTTGGGCTCGTCGTCAACGAGGAGAATGGAGCCACGCGTCATGCCGGCACCGGTCCTGGCGTCTCGGCCGGCAGGTCGATACAGACGACCGTTCCCTCGTTCGGGCGGCTGCTCACGGAGATCGATCCGCCGAGACCCTCGACGACGTTTCGGGCGATGGCGAGGCCCAGGCCGGATCCGGTTCGCCGGGTGGTAAAGAACGGCTCGAACACACGCGGCAGATCCTCCGGGGCGATGCCGGCGCCGCGGTCGATCGCTTCGATGCGCCAGCCGCCGTTGACGCGGGACGTCCGCAGGCGGATGAGCGGGCCGTCCGGCCGTCGGGCGAGCGTTCGCACGGAATACTGGGCGTTCGTGAGCAGATTGACGAGCACCGAGCGGAGCCGTTCCGCATCCGTGACGACTGGAGCCGCGGCATCGGCCTCCACCGTGACCGGCACGCCGCCCGGCGCCGCCGACACGGCCCGCGCCGCGTCCGCGCAGATGGTCGACAGGTCGACGGCCGCCAGTTCGAACCGAATCGGCTTGGCGAAATCCAGCACGTCCGTGACCACGCGGTTCAAACGCGTGACTTCCTCGTCAATGCTCGCCGCGACGGCGGTCACATCAGGGGAGGCGTGCCGCTCGAGCGGGCGCAGGTTGCCCTTGATGATCATCAGCGGATTGCGGATTTCGTGCGCGATGACCGTGGACAGCCGGCCGAGCGACGACAGGCGCTCGCGCTCGGCCGCCTCGCGCTGAAAGCGGGCGAGCGCGCCAGTCAATTGGCCGAACGTCGTCGACAGCAGCCGGGCGTCTTCGTCGTCCCAGCGGCCCAGGGGTGGCGCAGGCCGCCCCAGGTCTCCGGTCGCCGCCATCTCGCGCATCGCGGCCGTCAGCGCGCGGAGCGGCCGAGTGACCGTGCGCGCCACCAGGTAGCCGACGATGGTCGCGACGAGCACGGCGGCCAGCCCCGTGATGACAATCTGCCAGCGCAGCGGCGGCAGAAACGTGAGGTGCTCCGTCCGCGAGCGCAGGACGAGCGCGACCGGCTGTCCGGTCGAGTCCGGCTCTCCGATCGGCTGCACGCGACCGACGTACTCGTCGCTACCCAGCGTGCGCGAGAACTCGCTCGACGCGTGGTCGACAGGGCCGATGGCCGCGGTCCGCGGACCGTCCAGGCTCGAGGCCACGAGCCGCTCGCCAACCGCGAAGGCAACCTCGCTGCGCGTGATGGTCCTGAACCGCAGCGCTGCCTGGCGGTCGAGGACGAGGCCCATGAGCAGCGTGCCGAACGGCGCCGGGCCCGCCTCCAGGGGAAAGGCCGCGACGTGCAGCACGCCGTCGGCATACGGCCAGAACGCCGTCCCGTTGGCACTGGTCCGGCAGGCCTCGAAGATCTGCCCGAGCGCGACCGGGTCGGGCTGCACCCGTCCGGCGCGCGCGAGCACGCGGCCGGTCCGTCCCGCCACCACGAAGAGATCGGCGCCGACCTGCGCCTGGTAGCCCTCGGCGACGGGCTGCACGGTGGGCGGGTGATCGGTCGACGCCGTGGCCTTGAGCACCGGCAGGTCGGCGATCAGGCGCCCCTTCACGACGAAGTCGGCAAACTCGGCGCGCGACAGCTCGTCGACCAACGCCGCCGCTTCAGCCAGCCCGGCCCCGAGGTCGGCCTCGGCCTGGGCCGTCACCGAGACGTTCAGCCGGTAGATCGCGACGCCAATCGCCGCAACCACGAGCAGGGCGCTCGCCAGGAAGATCCGGTTGGTCAGCGACGAGAACGGGTTCATGGCGCGCGGGCCACTCGAAAGTCCGCTTCGATCGTCTCACCCTCGGCGAGCGTGATCCGGCGCGGAGCGGTCCGGCCGATCTCGCTCCACACCATGAGCGTGTGCGTGCCCGCGGGCGCGCGCGGGATGTTGTAGCGGCCGTCCGCGTCCGTGACCGCGAAGAAGGGATGGTTGAAGACGAGGATGAAGGCGCTCATGTGCGCGTGGATGTCGCAGAAGACGGTCACGATGCCCGCCCGCTCGAACGTCACCGATCCGGTGCGGCCGGGCCGGTATCGGCCCAGATCGAACGTCCGCGCCGCCGAGAGCGAGAACACGTTGTGAAAGGTGACGTCGCTGTTGGGGAAGTCGACGATCGTGCCTGCCGTCACCGCCAGCACGCGAGGCACGAACTGCTCGCCGCGCTGATCCATGCGGGCCCGGCCGGCCGGGAGCTCGTCAAAGGCCTGGCGCGGCGCCGGATCGAGGTACACGACCGCACGCGCGCGCTCGGCAGAGGCCGCCGGCCGGTGACCCGACAGATCGGCGACGGCCGGGCGATCGCCGGCCCGGGGCAAGGCGGCCAACGTCACCCGGCCCCGTATGGTGCCCGTGTCACCGGACCAGACGGCGGCGCCGGGCCCCGCCGTGAGCAGAAGGATCGTGGCGACGCGACCGGGTGTCCCCATGGCTCAGAACCAGACGAGCGCCTGGACAGCCGGAAAGCCGCGTTCCCGAACCCGACCCCGCGCCCGCCAGTTGTGCTGCCACCCGGCGCGCAGGTCCACGCCGCGCCCGGCCCGGAACCCGACGGCCAACTCGGCCCGGTCCACGCCGGCGTCCCACGGCGTCCGGCGGCCCTCGTCGAGCGTGCCCTGGACCCGGCTGAACGCGAGGCGGCCGGCTCGGACGGCCAGCTGCCAGCGGGCATGCAGGCGTCGCCGCGCCTCCACGAACCCGGACCACGTTCCGACCTGAATCGGCCCGGCGGCGTCGGGGCCAAGCGGAAGGTCGAACGCCGACCACAGCCACTCCGATCGGAGGAGCCAGGGCCCCTCGCCCCATTCGACATCGAGCGCGACGACCGACTGGGTGGCGTGACGGCGGCGATCCGCCGGGACGAGCGCCAGTACTTCGGCGTCGATCCAGCGCCCGCGCGCGCCCGAGACCCCGGCCGTGAGCCCGACGGGCAGGACGGCGCCCACCCGGCCAGACCACTGCCGGCCCGCCCGGCGATCCAAAGCCTCGGGGGCGGCAGGCGATCCGAGCGACCAGGCGCCCGCGGCGTCGACCCAGCCGACGCGCCACTCGGCCTCGATGCCCGTGCCCCAGCGCGACGTCGAGACGATCGGCACGCCAGGCCCGTTGGCGCTCGTGCCGAGGGGGTAGCTCGGCCGCCAGCCGCGCGCGCGCATGCGGAGCAGGTCGTCGACCGTGGCCGGCACCGCGTCCGGGCGGAGTGACGTCAGGTACTGGTAGGCGAGGGGCGTGCCGAGCAGGGCGTTGTCCCGACCGTAGGCGCGCCGGGGAAACGCGCCGATGACCGGCGGGATGCGGCCGGCCTGGATTGTGAGCGCCCGATCCGGCCACGGCCGGATTCTGACGTAGGCGGCCGCCGCTTCGGCGCCGTCGCCGTCCTCGGTCCGGACTTCGCCGAGGAACGACACGCGACCGGTCGCGCGCCACTCGGCCAGCAGGCGGACGCGAGCCAGGCGCAGCGCGTTGTGCTCGTAGTCGGTGTAGTTGAAGAACGCGTCGCCATCGCGCGGGCCGAACGTGCCTGCGACGTCGAGGCCGAAGAGATAGCGCGGCGACGTCCGGGGGGTCTCGTCCGGCGTCTGGGCCGCAACGCCGGCCGGGACGAGGGCGATCGCCAGCAGGGCGGCCGGAGCGAGCGGGGGGCGCCGCGGGCCGGACATACAGTCCGGATCTTACCGCCGTTCCCGCGCCCACTTTGTCGCGCCCGGTGGCCTATGTACAATGCGCGTAATGGCCTACGTGATCACCGAACCCTGCATCGGCACCAAGGACACGGCATGCGTGGACGTGTGCCCGGTCGATTGCATCCACCCGCGGAAGGACGAGCCGGCGTTCGAATCCGCCAAGATGCTGAACATCCATCCGGACGAGTGCATTGACTGCGGGGCCTGCGTGCCGGCCTGTCCGGTCGAGGCGATCTTCACACTCGATGAGGTGCCGGACAAGTGGAAGTCCTACATCACCGAGAACGCCGGCTACTTCAAGAAGGGCTGAGATTTCCCTCTACCTCGATTTCGACCGCGCGTCGTGGGCCCGCCTGCGTGCCGCGACGCCGCTGACGCTGGTCGAAGCCGACCTCGACGAGTTGCGCGGCATCAACGATCGGGTGTCGCTCGCCGAGGTCGAGGCGATCTACCTGCCGCTCTCGCGCCTGCTGAACCTCCACGTCGGCGCGACCCAGACGCTCACCCGGGCGAGCGACACGTTTCTGGGCAAGCGCCCGTCGCCCACGCCCTACGTCATCGGCGTGGCCGGCAGCGTGGCGGTTGGCAAGAGCACGTTCGCCCGCATCCTGCAGGCGCTCCTCTCCCGGTGGCCGGCCCACCCGCGCGTCGATCTGGTGACGACCGACGGCTTCCTCCTGCCCAACACGGTGCTCGACACGCGCGGGCTGCTCGGGCGGAAGGGCTTTCCCGAAAGCTACGACCTGCGCGCGCTCGTGCAGTTCATGACCGACGTGAAGTCGGCCGACGGTCCCGTGCGGGCGCCCGTGTACTCCCACCTGGCCTACGACATCGTTCCCGGGGAGCACCAGATCGTGGACCGCCCGGACATCGTCATTGTCGAAGGCTTGAACGTGCTGCAGACGGGCGACGGCACGAAGCCCGCGCGCGTCTTCGTGTCGGACTTCTTCGACTTTTCGATCTACATCGACGCCGACGTCGCCGACATCGAACGCTGGTACATCGATCGGTTCCTGAAGCTGCGCGAGACGGTCTTCCGCAACCCGAAGGCGTACTTCCACCGCTACGCGGCGCTCGGCGACGACGAGGCTGTCATGACCGCGCGCGAGATCTGGCGGAGCATCAACGGCGTGAATCTGGCGGAGAACATCCAGCCGACGCGCGAGCGGGCCCGCGTGGTCCTCGAGAAAGGCGCCGACCACGAGGTGACGCGCGTGCGGCTCCGCCGAATCTAGGCGCAGCCGCGGCGCGGCCGCCGGAGATGAGGCGCCGGCTAGCGCCCGGCCCGGAGCGCGCGCTTGGCGGTCAGGCGGGCCGCCCGCCGCGTGTCGGCGTCCTGCGCTTTCTGCCGCTCCGCGTCGGTCTCGAGCCGGAGCGGCGGCACGCGCACCCGGCCGCCGTGCCGGTCGATGGTGACGAAGGTCAGGTAGGCGAGGCTCGTCAGGCGGTGTTCCCCCGTTTCGATGCCCTCGGAGAACACTTCGACCTCGACTTCGAGCGACGTCGTGAACGCCGCCGTCACCCGCGCCCGCAGGATGATCAGGTCCCCCACCCGGATGGGGTGGAGGAACTGCAGACCGTCCACGGCCGCCGTGACGAGCAGGCTCCGCGTGTGTCGGTGGCACGCAATGGCGCCCGCGATGTCGATGAGGTGCATGACCGTGCCGCCCAGGATGAACCCGAGGGGATTCGCGTCATTCGGCAGGACGACCTGCACCATTTCCGTGTAGGACTCGGCGGGCGACTTGGCCGGCAGGGACTCGGTCATCGGCGAGGGAGGGCGAGAACAGCGTATGGAGTGGTTGGGGGATCGGGTTATTGGTTACGAGGGGTGGGCGTTGGACCTCATCACTCAATAACCCGATCGCTCAATTACTCCATACAGCGTCAGAAGTCATACCCGATCCACAGGGAGAACTTGACCCGGCGGAACGCGCCGCCCGCCGGCCCGCAGTCGATCCGGAAGAGGCCCGTCTGGGCGCACGACCGGAAGAGCAGGTCCTCCCAGCCGCGGTTGAACAGCGTCTTCCAGGACCAGTCGAAGTGGATCGGGAAGCCGAGGATGAAGCTCTCCAACCCGATGCCGTAGGAGGCCCGGCCGTCCACCAGGCGGAAGCCGCTCACGACCGACGGAGTCGAGGCGTAGACCGGTGTCGCAAAGCCGAGGATGTCCAGGTCGTAGCCGACGAGCGGGGTGTACAGCGAGTCCTTCGTCGACAGCAGCTGGTAGGGCTGGTTGTTGAAGCCGCTGCCACCGAGGTTGGCGAAGAAGACGCCGCGCAGCCCGCCGAGCACGCCGAGCGGCGTGAGCATGGCCTCGATGAGCGGGAACCGGAGTTCGGCGTTGGCGAAGAACGCGTGCTGACCGTAGAACTGCAGGTAGTCGTATCCGCGCATTTCGGAGTTGCCGCCGTAGAACATGAAGTCCGGGTGACGCCCCCAGCTCTTGAACGCCTTCAGCCGGACGGCAAACACGCCGTTCGACGCGAGGCGCGTGTAGTGCCGGGCGTCGAGCTCGACCGTCCGCCGCGAGAGCCACGAGTCATCGAACCCGGGCGAGGCGTCGAAGGAAATCCGGAAGGTGTTGCCGGCAACCGGACCGTACTCGCGAAAGACCGTGGTCTCCTGCACGATGGCGACGCCCACGGGCATCATGTGGCCCCGGCGAAAGAGCGGCTGGCCGAACAGATTCGTCTGAAACTCGTCTGCGAACGCCTGGAGCCCTGGGTCGTTGTAGCGCTCGCTGAGGTGGACGTACCCCCCGTAGAGCTCGGCCCGCGTGTAGCGATTGAAGGGATAGATCGCAAAGGCCGTGGCGCCCCTCTGGCTGCGGACGGCCTCGGCCTGGTCGCGGTCGAGGAGCGCCGCGAATCCGTAGAAACCGGCCTGGCCGAAGTAGAACGAGTCCTGCGAGAACGCCTGCAGGGCGTACTGCAGTCGGCGCTCGATGTTCAGGTACGAGACGGCCAGCGACCGGTACTGCGAGATGGACAGGGCTGAAAACGCGATCTGCTTGTCGCCGAGCACGTCCGTGAAGACGATCTCCGTGCCGCCGAGGAAATCGCCGCCGCTCGTGACGCCGACATTGATCGGCGGGCGGCCCGCCATGGACATCCGCTCGAACGCGCCCTTGCGGTGCATGTTGTCGCGCACCAGTGTGTGGGAGAGCGGCGGCGTGAAGTCGATGACCGGACCGGCCGTGCCGAAGTCGGCCGACGCCACGGTCCCCCTGGGCTTGTCCGCCGTGATGATGTGGATGCCGTTCTCGCCCTTGTAGTAGGACACAAAGGCAAGCCGCATCGGCCCCGTCGATCGGACCGGCACGGGCGAGACGTTGCCGGTGGCCGTGTCCGTCCACTGGCGGAGCTCGTTCGTTCGCAGGTCGAGCGTCCAGACGTTCGGCATGTTCGCATTGCGCGCGACGTCAGGCGGGATCGGCGGCGTCGGTGGAATGGCGGTCGACGTGAAGACGATCGTCCGCTCGTCGGCAAACCGCGCGGCCGTGTCGTCGTGGGCGCCGAAGGTCAGCTGCCGCTTGGTGCCGTTGGCGAGGTCGAGCTGGAAGAGCTTGTCGTTGCTGCTGATCCGCGCCGTGTACACGATCGACCGCCCGTCCGGGGCGTACGTGGGCGCGTAGTCGGCAAACCGGTCGTTGGTCACGTTCCGGATCTCGCCCGTGGCGAGCTGGACCGTGAAGATGTCGGCGACCGCGTCGCGCAGGGCGGCAAAGGCCACCGTGGTGCCGTCCGGGCTGAACGCCGGCGACTCGGGCGCGTCCACCGTCGGCAGCGGGATCCGATACTCGACCTGGCCGTCGATCACGTTCTGCACGATGAGCGTCTTGTCCTTCTCCGTGCGAACGAAATAGGCGACGCGATCGCCCACCGGTGCCCAGGCGATCCAGGGGACCATGTTGCCCCGCAGGCCGCCGGCCGTGGAGATGTACTCGAAGCCGCGGTCCTTGTCGAAGCCCTTGGTCAGGTTCCGGATGATCTGGCCGTCCCGAGCCGAGATGACGATGATGTCCAGCTCGAAGTCCTTGCGGTTCCCGACGACGGCCGCCAGCATGTCGCCGGAGGGCGAGGGCTCGACCGACAGCACCGCCGTGTAGGGCGTCCGCTGCCGCTGCCGCGACGGCGCGAGGTTCCGCCCGTAGTCGGCCGGGCGCTCCTTGTCGCGGAAGGGCTTGAACCGCTCCTTGAGATACCGGTCGAAGAGGTCGTCGAACTCCTCGGGCTTGACCTTCAGCGCTTCCTCGTACGCGCTCTCCCCGCCGCCGATGACGCTCTTGCGGAGGGAAAAGAGGAACTGCCGGAGGCCGTCCTTGCCCCACTTCGACTCGATGAACTCGAACGTCGCATGCCCGATGGAGTAGGGCAGCCGGCCCGAGAGCGGCTGGCTCTCGAACTGGCTGATGCGGGGCACGCTGTCCGACAGCGCGGCGTCGCGAACCTGCATGAGGTCCAGGACGTTCCAGTAGCCTGCCATGTAGTTGGCCAGACCCTCATCCACCCAGAGCGGCAGCGACGCGCCGACGAGCCCGCGCGGGATGATGTCGAATTCGAAGACATGCGTGAGCTCGTGGGTGATCAGCCGGTACAGCTGGTCGGGCGGCTCGTCGATGGGCAGCACCATCCGGTTCCGCTCCGGCTCGGCGAACGCCAGCACGCCCTCCGGCAGCTCGCTCCCGGAGATGTTCTGCGATTGAAACTCGCTTTGCGTCTTGAACAGCACGATCGGCACGCGGTTGGCCAGGTCGTGTTTGAGCTCGCTGCTGATGTGCTGGTAGGCGCTCTCGGCGTAGGCGGCGATCCGCTCGAGATGCGGCTCGATAGAGGGGTAGTAGAAGATCTCGAAGTGGTCGGTCTTGTAGATGTACCACTCGAACCGGTCGTAGTGCACGCGGTTCTTGCCGAAGTACGGAACGAAGGGCGTCTGCGCATCAACCGGGGCCGGCAGGAGTCCCGCCCCGACGAACGCCAGCACGCCAAGCGATATCGTTAACCTGCGCGACCCGCGCATCCGCATAGAATCACCTCGCCAACACGAGCGGCCCGCCTGAGAGGCCCGAGCCGCGATCTTACACCCCTGGGGCTCGCGCGGTGATGGAGCAAAGGGCGTGCCTGCACGCCGGGGCCGAAAACCGGGGCGCCTCGTAGACCCGTCGTCGTCTGCGGTGGACACGTGACAGGGCACCTGGCTGGCGCCGCCGGCGCCGAAGGTAGTAATGTGGTGGTGCACGATGGAGACGCACGAGACCACCGCCGCGCCGCGCCGCAGCGCCAGAGCCTGGGTCATGATGGGCCTGCTGGGCCTGATGGTCGCCGCCGGTTTGGCGTGGGTCGTGGCGCCCGGCGGCGCCGTCGACCGGGCGTCGATGGTCGCCAACCTCGACTTCACCGTCAGGGACATGGACGGCAAGGACGTGCGGCTCGCCGACTTCAAGGGCCGTCCGCTGGTGCTCAATTTCTGGGCCACGTACTGCGCGCCCTGCAAGACCGAGATTCCGATCTTCGTCGATCTCGTCGAAAAGTACCGCGACGAGCGGCTGGCCATCCTGGGCATCTCGGTCGACGACTCGCCGGCGGACCTCCGGCCCTTCGCCGCCGAGTACAAGATGAACTACCCCGTGCTGGTGGGCCTCGGTCAGGACGCCCTGCTCGAGACGTATGACGCGGTCTTCATGATTCCCATCACGTGGTTCGTCAAGCCGGACGGCACCGTGCACCTGAAGCACCCCGGATCGGCGAGCCGCGAGTGGTTCGAAGAGCAGATCAGAGCGCTCTTGCCTCCGGCGTTGGAGCGCCCGTGACCCAGCCGCGGCTGAACGCCCGCCTGTCGTGCGGCTGCCTCGTCGGCTTCCGGGACGGCGTGCAGGGCAGTCCCGTGACGATCGTGGTCGAGCGGAAAGCCGAGGGCTGCCAGATGGCCAGCCACGTCGGCGGCGTGCCCCTGTTCGATCACCGCGAGGCGCTCCGCCCCGCGACGCGGCCCGTCGCACCCGCCCAGCCCGACTTCGAAGAGGAAGGCTAGCCCGGACGGGGACCGCGCGCCGACCCGCCGCGCACCGGATTCGCCGGCCCGGCGCCCGGCATCCTCCAGCGCGCGCCGCAACAGGAACTCGATCTGCCCGTTCAGACTCCGCAGGTCGTCGCTCGCCCAGCGCTGCAGCGCCTCGAGGAGCTGCGCATTGACGCGAAGGAGGAACGGCTTGCGTTCCGGCATGGCGGCGTCCAACCGGCCGGCCCCGGGACCCGACCTCAGTGGTAGATCGTCCCCGTGTTGATGACCGGCTGGGTGTTGCGATCCCCGCAGAGCACCACGAGCAGGTTGCTGACCATGGCGGCCTTGCGTTCGTCGTCGAGCTTGACAATGTCCCGCCCGGAGAGCATCTCGACCGCCATCTCCACCATGCCGACGGCGCCCTCGACGATGCGCTGACGCGCGGCGATGATCGCGCCAGCCTGCTGGCGCTGCAGCATGGCCGCGGCAATCTCGGGCGCGTAGGCCAGATGGTTGATGCGCGTTTCGAGCACCTCCACCCCGGCCTTGGCCAGTCGGTCCTGCACCTCGACCTGGAGCTGCGCGGCCACCTCAACCGTGTTGGCCCGCAGCGATTTGTGGTCCTCTGAGAAGGCGTCGTACGGATACTGCGCGGCCAGGTTGCGCACGGCCGCCTCGCTCTGCACCTTGACGTAGTGCTCGTAGTTGCCGACCTCGAACGAGGCTTCGGCCGTCTCGACGACGCGCCAGACGACGACGGCGGCAATCTCAATCGGGTTGCCCTCGTGATCGTTGACCTTGATCTGCGAGCTCTCGAAGTTGCGGATGCGCTGCGAGATGCGCTGCTTCGCCAGGAAGGGATTGGCCCAGTGGAACCCGGCCCGCTTGACGCTGCCCGAGTACTTGCCGAAGAGGGTCAGCACCTGCGCCTCGTTGGGGTACACGGTGAAGAACCCGGCAAACATCACCGACACGACGACGGGCACGAGCACCCAGCTGCTGACCGGGAGCGGCTCGCCGAGCTGGGCGGCCGCGATCAGGCGCCAGGTACCTGCGGCGACGGCGAGGATCAGGATCGGCTGCGGCCCGGCTGGCAAGGGCCCGGCGCCGGCTACCAGCGGACGCGCAAGTCGGCGACGAGCGGCAGGTGATCCGAGGCGACGAGCGCGCGCCGCGAGCGGGGCAGCTCGACCCGGCGCACCGAGACGTCGCCCAGAAAATAGACGTGATCGAGGTGCAGCAGCGGAAAGAACCCGGGATACGTCCGGCGCCGCTGGAGGTGCGGGAAGAGACTCAGGCTCTGAAGCCGCTCGGCGAGTAGATCGTTGACGAGCCCGTGGCCCCATTCGTTGAAGTCGCCGAGGACGACCCTGGGGCCCTGGAGGTGCCGATCCTCGACCCAGGCGGCCAGCCGGGGCGCCTGATAGCGCCGCTCGAGCAGGGCCGTGCCGAGGTGCACGTTGAAGACATGGAGGAGCCCGACCGCGCCCACGTCGATCGCCACGCGCATGGCGTTTCGGGGCTCGCAGGTCCGCCAGGAGAGGTCGTGCTGGGCGTGGTCGCGGATGGGAAACCGGCTGAGGACGGCGTTGCCGAACTGGTGGCGCCGGAACTCGCGGGCGGGCGCCATGACCCAGCCCATGGCGAGCGCGGCGCCGATCCGCTCCGCGTGTCCGGGCCCGGAGAGGCCGGGGCCGACGACTTCCTGCAGGGCGACGATATCGGCGTCAATGGCGGCGAGGACGTCGGCAATCCGTTCGGGACGCGTGCGCCGATCCAGGCCGCGCGACCGATGGATGTTGTAGGTGACGATCCGCACATCCGCCCACTGGCGCGGCATCTGGCTATGATAGTGCTGCCAAGGGAGGCGGCCTGCGGACCATGGGCAAGCTCAGAACCGAGTACGACGTCGTGTGTCCGTGCTGCCAGTCGACGCTCGTGATCGACGACGGCCTGAAGCGGGTCGTGCGGCACGTCGAGGCGGAACGGGCCGACAAGCCGAAGCTGGACGAGGCGCACCAGATCCTTGTGCAGGCCCAGGCCCGGCGCGAGGCGCTGTTCGAACAGTCCGTGCAGTCCGAGAAGACGCGGGGCGACGCGCTGTCGAAGCGCTTCGAGGAGGCGCTCAAGCAGGCGCGTGAGGAGCCCGTGGCCAAGCCTCAGCGCGATTTCGATCTCGACTGACGTCCGAACACGACGGTTGCCGTCCTGCGCGATGGCAGCTCCGTCCACGTGCGCCGATCGTAGTAGACCGGCCGCTCGTCGGGGTGGGCCGCCTTGAACGCGCGGTACCGGGCCCGCAGGCGCGCCACCCGCGCCCGCGACGCCCGGATCGGCCGGTGCGGGATCTCGAACAGCAGCCGTTCCACCTTCCACACGTTGCCGCGCGAGAGCCGCCAGTCGTACCGGCCGAGCACGCGCAGGTCGACCGCGCCGTACCCTTTGAGGCACCCGGTCCAATCCACGAACGGGTCGAAGTAGCTCCAGGCCAGCTGCCGGAGCGAGCGGAACACCGGCCGGCGCCCGTGCAGGCCGGGGTCACGCGATCGCGCGACGGATCCCCAGCGGCCGCGCGCGCGGTACACGAAGATCACGTGGTCGAGACCGTCGATCGACTCGAGGCTCATGAGGAGGGGCGGGTACCTGTGCTGCTCGAGGATCACGGCCGCCGCGATCGCCGCTTCGAGGCAATGGGCCGTGCGATGCTCGACGACCCCGCGAAAGGACCGGAGCGTCGCCGGGTCGGGTGGTGGCTCCGTGTTGTACGGCAGCCGATTGAGGAACCGCTGGACGGCCCGCGGCGTGCGGAGCCTGCGGATGATTCGACACTCGGCCGGCAGAAACCCCGAGCCGGGCGGCGTCTCTCCGATCACGGCTGGCGCAGGGCGTCTCGAAGGTTGGCGAGGAGCGAGCCGGGCGTCCAGGCGTTGCCGGTGTGGATCTGCCGCACGCGCCCATCCGGGCCAACGATCGCGGTGCGCAGGTTGTGCGTGATGTCGGCGGCGGCCGGCGACTCTCGAAGGACGCTGACCCCGAACCGGGCGGCAAACCGCTCGACGGTCAGGCGATCGCCCGTCAGGAACGTCCAGACGGCCGGGTCCGCGCGTCGGCGCGCCGCGTGCGCCCGCAGCACGGCCGGCGTGTCGAAGTCCGGATCGACCGTGACCGACACGAGGCGGACGCGGCCGCGCAGGCGCCCGTCCTCGGCGATGGCGCGCTGCAAGGTGGCGAAGTTCTGATCCATCAGCGGACAAAACGCCGGCAGCGGGCAGCGGGTGTAGGTGAACGTGACGACAGTCAAATGACCGCGCCACTCCGAAAAGGGCCGGCGGCGGTCGTCCTGATCGATCAGCGCCGTGTCCGGCACGACGTCGCCGGTTTCGAGGAGGCCGGCCGCCAGCGCGCCGGCGGGCGAGTCGGGCACGGGCGCGAGACCCACGTGCGTGATCGCCACGAGCACGCCCGTCGCATCGGTAACCTCGAGCGTGGCCCGGACGAGTTCCCCGGCCGTGCGGCCGGAGAGGAGCGACGCCGGCCTGACCTCGAACGTCATGGTCATGCCGGGCATGAGGCCTTCGATGTCGTCATGCCGGACGGTCAGGCGCGGCGGGTCCGTGTGCACGGCCAGGACCTGACCGGTGAGCGCGTACTGCTTGGGCGGGGGCGCCGCGCGGCAGGCGGCCGCGAGGCCCAGCGCGAGGGCCGCCAACGCGCCAACGACTCGGAGCAATCGGCCTGTCACACGTCAGTTGACGACCCAGCCGTCTTTGAGCTCGATGATCCGGGAGCCGTAGGACGCGTTGACCTCCGAATGCGTGACCTGCACGATCGTGGTGCCGCCCTCGTTCAGCCGCTTGAAGAGCTCCATGATCTCGCGGCCCTGGGTCGAATGAAGGTTGCCGGTGGGCTCGTCGGCCAGGATCACCTTGGGATTGGCGATCACGGCGCGGGCGACGGCCACGAGCTGCTGCTGCCCGCCCGACAGCTGGTTCGGGTACAAGTCCTTCTTGCCGACGATGTTGAAGCGATCGAGCACGTCACAGACCATGCTGTCGCGCTCGGACTTGCGGATGTCCCGGTACGACAGCGGCACATCGAGGTTCTCGTAGACCGTGAGGTGATCCAGCAGGTGATAGCTCTGGAACACGAACCCGATGTGCTGCTTGTGCAGCCGCGCGCGGTCCTTCGGGCCGAGTCGGTGCACGGGCTGGCCGCCGAAGTAGTACTCGCCCGTCCAGGCCGAATCGTGCATCCCGACGATGTGCAGGAGCGTGGACTTGCCGGCGCCGGACGGCCCCATGATCGAGACGAACTCGCCGTCCTTGATATCGATGTTGATGCGACGCAGCACCCACGTGCGACTCGTGCCGTGCGCGTACGACTTTTCGAGGCTGCGCAGCGCAATCAGCGCCTCCACGGGCGAGACGTCCGCCTCGAACGGTTCTGGCTGGCTGGCGCGTGAAAAGAGCGACATCAACACCCCGCAGACCGATCGATTGTATCTGCTCTCGCCGGACGCGCCTATCTGTTCGAATCGGGACGCGGGCGCCGGCGCGCCTCGCCGACAGGAGCCACCACTGGCCGGCAGCCCGCCGCCGCTCGCCGGAACGCCGGAGACTGGGGTCGTTCGGCGCCGTATTCTCCCTGCGAACGGCGCGGGAGACATGAAAATGGTGGGCATCAATCGTTGGGTGATCGCCGTGGGCATCGTGGGCATGGCGGCGGTGCTGGCGGCGGGGGGGTTGCTCTGGGTCGTGCTCACCAGGCCGGTCGCGCTGGCCGACTTCATCCAGCGGACCTTCTAAGGGAGCGAGTGACGTGACGCGCAATCAGACGTCGCAGATCGCGATCGGGCTCGTGCTCGTCCTCATCGGGCTGGCGATTCTCGAGCGGCGGCTCGGGCTCGGATGGAACTGGAGCCTGGCCCGGTTCTGGCCCGTGATCTTCTTCGTCTTCGCCGCCGGACAGCTCGCCAACACGGAGGGCCGGCTGCTCCTGGCGCGCGCGACATGGTTCACCTTTCTTGGCACAATCTTCCTGCTGCACACGTTCCGCGTCGTGCCGCTCCGCGACTCCTGGCCGCTCTTCATCGTGGCGGGCGGTGTTGCGCTGCTCATGGAGCAGATCGCCTGCCAGCTCGGCCGGGGACGGCCGCGCGAGAGGGAATGACATGACATCCGATGCCCGCGGGTCGCTGCGCCTGACGCCCCAGATCGTCCTGGGCCTGTGCATTGTCCTGTTCGGCGCGGCGCTGACGGTCGACAACCTCGGGCTGATGGACGCGGGGCGCATCCTGCGCTTCTGGCCGCTCGCCATCGTCGGCCTGGGCCTGGTCAAGACGCTCCAGGGGCAGAGCACGTCGGCCCGCGTCTTCGGCGTGTTCCTGGTGCTCGTCGGGCTGGCGCTCCTCGGAGACGTCTTCGACGTGCTGGACGTCTGGGCCTGGTGGCCGGTCGTGCTGATTGCGTTCGGCCTGCTCATCATCACGCGGGCGCTGGGCGGGTCGCGATCGCCGCGGTCGATCGTAGAGGGCATGCACAGCGGCCGGTCGGGCCTGGCGTCGAGTGCGGACAGCACGCTGTCAGAGGTGGCGTTCTGGTCCGGCGTGCAGCGGCGCGTGGCCTCGCCCGCCTTCCGTCACGCCGACCTGACGGCCATCATGGGCGGCATCGAGCTGGATCTCCGCCAGGCGTCGACGGCCGGCGGCGAGGCGGTCATCGACGTCTTCGCGATGTGGGGCGGCATCGAGATCATCGTGCCGCCCGACTGGTCCGTTTCGAATCAGATCACGCCCGTCATGGGTGGGGCCGAGGACAAGAGCAGCGGCACGCAGGCCTCCGCGAACCGCCTGGTTCTGCGCGGGTTTGCGATCATGGGCGGCGTCGAGGTGAAGACCTAGCGCGCGTCATGCATCCCGTTCTCGGCAACCAACAGCGGTTGCGGCTCCTGCTCGGCGGATGGGGCCTCGTCGGCGTGCTGCTCGGGCTGGTCGCGCGGCTGCTCGTCGGGGTGCCCTGGCCCGAGGCGTTGCTGTTCGGCCTGCCCGTGGGCCTGGCCGGCGCGCCGATGTGGCTGTCGGCGTGGTATCTCTGTCGCGCCCTGCCGCTGGATCGCACGGGCCCCCTGCGCGTGGCGCTGACGGCCACGGCGGCGGCCCTGATCACGGCATCGCTCTGGGCCGGCCTGGGGCGGCTGTGGTGGCGGCTGCTCGGCGGCCTGGGGTTCCGGATGACGATCGACCAGGAGATGACGGCCCTGGTCGCCGTGCTCGGCGGGCTTGGTGCGTTCAGCTATCTTCTGGCTGTGGCCGTGCATTACCTGCTGCAAGCGTCGGAGGCGTCCACGGCGGCGTCGCGTCGCGCGCTCGAGGCGCAGGTCGCCCAGCGCGAGGCCGAGCTTCGCGCCCTGCGGGCGCAGCTCAACCCGCATTTTCTGTTCAACAGCCTGAACTCGATTGCCGGACTCGTGACGCCCGATCCCGAGAAGGCCAGGCGGATGTGCCAGTTGCTTGGCGACTTCCTCCGCGACAGCCTGACGCTTGGCGGCGCTTCACGCGTGACGCTCGGACGCGAAGTGGCGCTCGTCGAGCAGTACCTGGGTATCGAGCAGGTGCGGTTCGGCGCGAGGCTGCGCCTGCAGACGTCGATCGGACGGGACGCGGCGGACGTGCCGGTGCCGCCGCTCATCCTCCAGCCGCTGGTCGAGAACGCGGTCCGGCACGGCGTGGCGACCCGGCTCGATGGGGGCCTGATCGAGATCGATGCAGCCCGCACCGGCGAACGAGCCGTAATCGTCGTGTCGAACCCACGCGATCCGGACGCAGGTCGCCGGGGCACCGGCCTCGGGCTCGACATCGTGCGGCGCCGCCTTGCCGCGGCCTTCGGCGATCGCGCGGCCCTCGCGGTGGAGGCCGTGCCCGATCGCTACAGGGTGTCGGTCACGATTCCTGTGGATACCGCACTCGGCGGCGAGGAGGCCAAAGGATGACCGCCTTGTCGGACCTGCTCCGCGTGGTGATCGTCGATGACGAGGAGCCGGCGCGCCTCGCGCTCCGGCATGCGCTGGCCGTCGTTGGCGGCGTCGAGATTCTGGCGGAATGCGCCAACGGCTTCGAGGCGGTGCGCGTGGTCGGCGAGCACAAGCCGGACCTGCTCTTCCTCGACGTCCAGATGCCCAAGCTCGACGGGTTCGAGGTGCTGGAGCTTGTCGGCCAGGACGTGCCGGTCGTGTTCGTCACGGCCTACGACGAGTTCGCGCTGCGGGCGTTCGAAGTGCACGCCGTCGACTACCTGCTCAAGCCGTTCACCGACGAGCGGCTGAGGGCGGCGCTCCAGCGCGCCAGTGACCGGCGTGGCGCCGCGCCGCCGCCCGTCGGCGCGCTCCGGGCGAGCGCGCGCCCGCCAGGGACCTCGGTGGATCGGATCGTGATCCGCGACGGCGCTGAGGTGCACGTGCTGCCGGTGGGCAAGATCGACTACGCGGAGGCGCAGGACGACTACGTGGCGTTTCGCGCCGGTGGCCGGTCGTATCTGAAAGAGCAGACGCTGACCGACGTCGAGGCGGCGCTGGATCCGCGCCGGTTCGTCCGCGTGCACCGATCGTACGTGTTGAACATCGATCGGCTCGCGAAGGTCGAGCTCTATGCCAAGGACAGCCGGGTGGCGATTCTGACCGACGGCACAAAGCTGCCGATCAGCCGCTCGGGATACCAGCGCCTGCAACGCGTGTTGTAGGGTCGTACCTGTTTTCCACAGGAATCCACAGGTTGGTGCCAGGTCTCTTGGCCGACGGGCTGCTGCGAGCGTGGCGAGACCTGGCTCCAACCTGTGGATTCCTGTGGAAAACAGGTACGACCCCTTATGATCGCTTCATGCGGTTCGCCGGGGTGCCGGTCGCCGTCGTACTGACCCTGTCCGTCGGCGCGTGCACGCAGGATCCGGCGTCGACCGTCGCGCATGCCACCGGCTATGTCGAAGCGACCGACATCCGCGTCGCTGCCAAGGTGCCGGGGCGGGTCGAGACCGTCTCCGCGGTCGAGGGCGCGCGCGTCGAAGCCGGGACCGTCCTTGTGACGCTGTCCACCGCCGATGTCGACCTCGCGCTCCGGCGCGCGCACGCGGAGCGCGCCCAGGCCGCCGCGCTGCTCGAACTGACGCTGGCCGGGCCCAGGCCCGAGGACGTGCGGCAGGCTGAAGCCCAGCTGGCGGCCGCGCAGGCCGAGCGGCAGGCGGCGGATGCGGACCTGGCCGCCGCGCGCGCCGACGAACAGCGCTTCGAGCAGCTCCTTCGGGCGCGGGCCGGCTCGCAGAAGCAGTTTGACGACGCGGCCGCGCGGCGCGCGCTGGCGGCGGCGCGGCTGCAAGCGGCGGCGGACCGCGCCGCGGCCGCCAAGGCCGCGCTCGACCGGCTCGCGGCGGGCGCGCGCGCCGAGGAGATCGCAGCCGCCCGGGCGCGCGTTGGTGTCATGGACGCCCAGATCGCCGCGCTCGAGCGCGACCGCACCGAAACGGCCGTCGTCGCGCCTTCGGCCGGCCTCATCGCCTCGCGTCTCGTGGAGCCAGGCGAACTCGTGTCGGCCGGCACACCCCTCGTGCTCCTCCTCGACCTCGATCGCGCCTGGGCCAGCGTCTACGTGGAAGAGCCCGTTGTACCGCGGCTCAAGCTGGAACAGGCCGTGACCGTGCTCACGGACGCGGGCGATCGGCTGCCCGGGCGGATCTCGTTCATCGCCTCCCGCGCGGAATTCACGCCGCGCAACGTCCAGACGGCGGCCGAACGGGCCAAGCTCGTCTACCGCGTGAAAGTGGCCGTCGATAACCGTGAAGGCGTGCTCAAACCGGGCATGCCCGTCGAGGTCGATCTCGGCCTGCCCGCCAGATAGTCTGCCGTCGTGGCTGATCGCTCGCCCATCGTGGAGGTGACGGCCGCCCGAAAGACCTTCGGTCCGACGGTGGCCGTCGATGCGCTCGGGTTTCACGTCGATCCGGGCGAGATGTACGGACTCATTGGCCCGGACGGCGCCGGCAAGACCACGACGCTGCGCCTCATCTGCGGGCTGCTCAAACCGGACTCCGGCCGCATCCGCGTGCGCGGCGCCGATCCGTTCCGCGCGCGCCACGTGGCCACCGCGTCGATCGGCTACCTGTCCCAGCGCTTCAGCCTGTACGGCGACCTGTCGATCGACGAGAACATCGAGTTCTTCGCGCGCATTCACCGCGTCGCCGACTTTGCGGCCCGCCGCTCGCGACTGCTGGCGCTCACCGGGCTCGAAAGGTTTCGGGATCGTCTGGCCGACCGGCTGTCCGGCGGCATGCGCCAGAAGCTGGCGCTGGCCTGCACGCTCGTCCACGAGCCTCCGCTCCTCGTGCTGGACGAGCCGACGACCGGCGTCGATCCCGTCTCGAGGCGCGAGTTCTGGAAGCTTCTGGCGGAGTTCCTGGGCGCGGGCCTGACCATCATCATGGCCACGCCCTACCTCGACGAGGCCGAGCGCTGCCAGCGCATCGCCCTCCTCGACGCCGGACGGCTGCTGGCCGAGGACGCGCCGTCACGCCTTCAGGCATCGCTGCCTGGCGTGATCCTCGAGGTGGTCGTGTCGGCGGCCCGACGCGCGCTGGCCGTGGTGCGCGCCCGCGTCGGGATGGACCGCGCGCAGCTCTTTGGCGATCGCCTGCATGTGCGGGTCGAGGCCGCGGACGACGCCGACTACGTCGTGAGTCATCTCAAGCAGCACGGCCTCTCGCCCGCGAGCGTTCGATCGGTGACGCCGACGCTGGAAGACGTCTTCATCGAACGCGTGACCCGTACCGCTCCAGAAGGAAGAGGACTCCCGTCATGACCGCACGTCTTTGCCTTGCCCTCATTCACGCCCTCCTCGTTCCGGTCCTGGCTGGCGCCGCGTCTGCCCAGACGCCCGTCGCGCTGACACTCGAGGAGGCCACGGCCCGCGCGGTGGACCGCGCGCCGCGCGTGGCCGAGGCGCAGGCCCGCGAGGCCGCCGCCGCCGCGGTCACCCTCTCGCGGACCGCGCTGACCCGACCCACGCTGACGACGACCACCGGGTACTTGCGGACCAACCATGTCGACGAACTCGGGGTGCCGCAGGTGGGCGGCGGCGTGCGGATTCTGTTTCCCGACGTCCCCTCCAACTACCGGCTGCGCACGGAACTGGCCGTGCCGCTCTTCACGTCCGGCCGTCTGGAAGGATTCGTCGAGGCGGCGCGGGCCGAGCGGCGCGGCGCGGCGGCGGATCGCCGGACCGTCGAAGAGGACGTGCGGCTCGACGTCGCGCGGGCCTACTGGCAGCTGGCGCTCTCGCGCGAAACCGAGCAGGTCCTCGTGCAGGCGATGGCCCGCGCGGACGCCTGGGTCGGCGATGTGCGGTCGCGCGTCGAGGCCGGCGTCCTGCCCCCGAACGACCTGCTCTCGGCCGAGGCCCAGCGGGCGCGCCAGGCCGTGCGCCTGGTGCAGGCGCGGAACGACGCCGCGCTGGCCGAGCTGGAGTTGGCCCGGCTCGTTGGCGAGCCGCCCGGCACCCGCCTCGTGACGTCCACGGGCATCGATCGCGCGGCGCCTGGACTCGAGCCGCTGATCGGCCAGGGGCCCGCCGCGCTGGTGGCGAGAGCGATCGACCGGCGCGCCGAACGCGAGGGGCTGGTCGAGCGGCGGCAGGCGCTCGAGGCGACGGCCGACGCGACCCTCGCCGCGCTTCGTCCGCAGGTGGCCGCGATCGCCGCCATCGAGCCGGCGCGCCCGAACCCCCGATTTGCCCCGCGCGTGGACGAGTGGAAGACGTCCTGGGACGTCGGGGTGAGCCTGACCTGGTCCGTGCTGGACGGCGGGCGCGCGCGCGCCGAGCGGGCTGCGTCGATCGCGCAGGCAGACGCCATCGACGCGCGGGTGAAGGAGTTCGATGCGCTCGTGACCGTCGACATCCGCCGCCGGCTGCTCGATCTGGAGGCCGCGCGCGCGGCCGTGTCGGCCTCCACCGAGGCCGTGACCGCCGCGACCGAGGCCCGCCGCGTCGTGGGCGAGCGATTCCGGGTGGGGGTGGCGACGAGCACGGACATGTTGGACGCCGACCTCGCACAGCTCGAGGCCGAACTCGAACGGACGCGCCTGCTGGCGGCGGAGCGGTTGACCGAGGCCGCGCTCCTGCGGGCCGCCGGAGGCCGGCCGTGACGCAGGCGGCGCCGCCCGATCCCGAGCGCGATCCCGTCATCCAGGTCGAGGGTCTGACGCGAACCTTCGGCGCCTTCCGCGCCGTAGACGAGGTGACGTTCGACGTCGCGCGGGGCGAGGTGTTCGGGTTCCTTGGCAGTAACGGAGCGGGCAAGTCCACGACGATTCGCATGCTGTGCGGCCTGCTCAGGCCCACGTCAGGCCGGGCGCGGGTCGACGGCATCGACGTCGCGCGGCATCCCGACGCTGTGAAGCACCGCATCGGTTACATGTCCCAGCGGTTCTCGCTCTACGAGCTCCTGACGGTGGACGAGAACATCCGTTTCTACGGCGGCCTGTACGGCCTCGGTGGGGAAGCCCTGGATCGCCGGCGGCGATTCGCCCTCGACATTGGAGGACTGGCCGGCCGCGAGCACGAGCTCGCCCGCGATCTCTCCGGCGGCTGGCGCCAGCGGCTGGCGCTCGGCTGCGCGCTCCTCCACGAGCCGCCGATCGTCTTTCTCGACGAACCGACGGGCGGCGTCGACCCCGTGTCGCGGCGCAGCTTCTGGCGCCTAATCGATGACGTGTCCGGCCGCGGCACCACCGTGCTCGTGACCACGCATTACCTGGACGAGGCGGAGCGGTGCGACCGCGTGGCCATCCTGCACGCGGGCCGGCTCGCCGCCATCGGCACGCCCTCCGATCTGAAGCGCGCCTTCGACCGGCGTCCCATCGTCGAGGTCCGATCGCCGGCGCCGGTCGCCGCGATGGCGTGGCTCGACGACTGGCCCCCGGTTGAGAAGACGAGCCTCTTCGGCACGGCGGTGCACGCGATCCTGAGGCACACCGACGTGTCCCCCGACGCCGTGCGCGTGGCGCTCGAGGCGGCCGGGCTGCCGGTCGAGACCGTCACGGTCGTCGTGCCCTCGCTCGAGGACGTCTTCATCGACGTCGTGGATCGCCTCGAGGCCCGGAGCGCCGCGTGAGGCACGCCTGGGCGGTGGCCGTCAAAGAGCTGCGGCAGGTCCGCCGCGACGGACGCACGCTCTTCATCCTGCTCTTCGTACCCGCCTTCTTCCTGTTTCTGTACGGCTACGCCCTGAACTTCGATATCCGGCACGTGCCGCTGGCCGTGCAGGACCGCGACCGATCGCCCGAGAGCCGCCAGCTCATCGAGGCCTTCGTCGGATCGACGTATTTCGATCTGGAGGCGGCCGTCGACCGCGACGAGGAAGTCGCGCACCTCATGGAGCGCGATCGCATCCGCGCGCTCCTGGTCGTGCCAGACGGCTTCGCGCGCGACCTTGGTCGCCAGGGACGCGCCGACGTGCAGGTGCTCCTGAACGGCGACAACGCCAACACCGCGACGACGGTGCTCGGGTATGTCAACGCGATTCTGGCCGACGCCGGCGGGCGAATCGGCGGGCGCGTCCAGGCGGCTCCAGTCGGGGCGGTGCCGCGGATCTGGTACAACCCGGAGCTGCGCAGCACGCTGTTCCTGGTCCCAGGGCTGATCGCCTACATCGCCATGATCACGGCCGTCGTCTCGACGGCGCTCTCGATCGTGCGGGAAAAGGAGCGCGGCACGATGGAGCAGGTTCGCATGGCGCCCATCGCGATGCCGGCGTACATCGTCGGCAAGACGATTCCGTACCTGGTGCTGTCCCAGGTGTCCGCGATGCTGGTGATCCTGGCGGCCATGGCGCTCTTCGACCTGCCCATGCGCGGCGACTGGCTGTCGCTCTCCATCGTGGTGGCGCTGTTTCTCGTCGGCGCGCTGGGCACCGGCCTGCTCGTCTCGACGGTCGCCGACACCCAGCAGATGGCCCTGCAGGCGGCGATGCTCGTCGCGTTCCTGCCGACGTTCATGCTGTCCGGCTTCATCTTTCCGATTGCCAGCATGCCCGAAGTGCTGCAGTACGTGACGACGCTCGTGCCCGCGCGGTACTTCCTGGTCGCGCTGCGCGGGGTCGTGCTCAAGGGGCTGGGCCTCGCGGATCTGGGTCCGTCCCTCGTCGCGCTTGGCGTGTACGCCGCGGCCGTGCTCGGCCTGTCGGCGTGGAGGCTGGCCCGGCGATGAGGCGGCGCGTCCGGACGCTCGTGCGGAAGGAGTTCCTCGAACTCCGCCAGTCGCCGCGGCTCCTGGGGCTCCTGATCGTGGCGCCCGTGCTGCAGCTGACGCTTCTCGGCTACGCCGCCACGACGGACGTGATCGACGTGCCCATCGTCGTGGTGGACGGCGACCGGACCGTGCGCAGCCGGCAGCTCATCGAGCGCTTCAGCGCGTCGGCAGCGTTTCGCGTCGTGGGCGAGGAGCTCAGCCCGTCGGCCGTCGACGGGCATCTGGCCGCGGGCCGCGCGTGGCTGGCCGTCGTTGTGCCGCCGGGGTTCGAACGGGCGATTGAACGGCCGGGCCCCGAGCGGGCGCTCGTGCAGATCCTGGCCGACGGGACCGACGCCACGTCGTCGGGCGTGGCGCTCGCCTACGCCGGCGGGATCGTCGGCGCGTTCGGCGCCGCCCTGGCCGTGGACCGGGGCGCGCGGCCCGCATCCATCGATGGGCGCGTGCGCGTGTGGTTCAATCCCGAGCTCGAAAGCCGCGATTTCATGGTGCCCGGCGTGGTCGCGCTGCTGCTCCTCGTCATCACGGCCAACCTGTCGTCGATGGCCATCGTGCGCGAGCGGGAGCAGGGGACGCTCGAGCAGCTCCACGTGTCGCCGCTCGGCCGCTGGGAGCTGGTCGGCGGCAAACTCCTGCCGTACGCGATCCTCGGATTCATTGACGTGGTGCTGGTCGCCGGGGTGGCGGTGTACTGGTTCGAGGTGCCATTCCGCGGCACGGTCGGGATGCTGCTCGTCGGCAGCGCGGCCTACCTCCTGTGCACGCTCGGCCTGGGCCTCTTCGTCTCGACGATCTCCTCCACCCAGCAACAGGCGATGATGACGGCGACGTTCTTCTTCCTCGTGCCGATGGTGTATCTGTCCGGGTTCATTTTTCCGATCGAGAACATGCCTGTCGTCATCCAGTGGCTGACCACGTTGATTCCTTTGCGCTACTTTCTCGTGATCGTGCGTGGCGTCTTCCTGAAGGGCGTCGGGCTGGACGTGCTGTGGCCGCAGCTCGTGGCGCTCACCGCGTGGGGCACGGCGATTGCGACGCTGGCCGCCGTGCGGTCGCGGAGGCGCGCATGATCTACGTGGGCACGTCCGGCTACAACTACCCCGAGTGGCGCGGCACGTTCTATCCGGCCGATCTCAAGACGGCCGGCATGTTCGCCTTCTACGCCGAGCGTTTTCACACGGTCGAGATCAACTACACGTTCTACCGGATGCCGACGGCGAAGACGATCGAGGGCTGGACGAAGCAGGCGCCGGCCGCGTTCATCTACGCGCTCAAGGCGCCGCAGCGCATTACGCACGTGCAGCGACTCACGGGATCCGACGAAGCCGTCCGGTTTTTCTGCGACAGCGCCCGGGGGCTCGGCCCGCACCTCGGTCCGCTGCTGTTCCAGTTGCCGCCCACGTTTCGCTGCGACGTGAACCGGCTGGAGGCCTTTCTGCAGACGCTGCCGCCGGACCTCCGGACGGCCATCGAGTTCCGGCATGCCTCGTGGCTGACCGAGGAGGTGTACGGCCTCCTGTCCAGAGTCGGCGCGGCCCTGTGCATTGCGGACTTCGGTGACAAGACCACTCCCGTCCGGGCCACGGCCCGGCACGGCTACCTGCGGCTCCGCGACGAGGGGTACGGCCCCTCCGATCTTGCCCGATGGGCCGACATCGTCCTCGACCAGCCCTGGGACGACGCGTTCGTGTTCTTCAAGCACGAGGAAGAAGGGAAGGGGCCCGGATTCGCCCGGGCGTTTACGGACGTGCTCGCGGCGCGCCGGCCTCAGGCGTCATGACGGAGGCCAGGAAGGCAAGCGCCGTCGATTCGGCCCAGTAGCCGTCCGAGCCGTCACGCGCCTCGGCGACGAAGCCGCAGTGGCCGCCGCCCGCTTCGATGCGGACCTCGGTGTGGGCTCGCACGCCCGGCTCCCCGAACGGCGCAACAGGCACGAACGGGTCGTTGTCGGCCGTGATGAGCAGCGTCGGAATCCGGATGCGATCGACGACCCGCACGGCGCTTGCGCGATGGTAGTAGTCGGCCGCGCCCGCAAACCCGTGATGCGGCGCCGTGTACACCTCGTCGAACTGCCGGATCGTCCAGATGTCATCGAGGCCGGACAGATCGAATCGGCCCGGCCACGCCGCGGCCTTGCGGCGCATCCGCCCCCGCAGGTTGCGGACGAAGTTCCACTGGTACGGGTAGTTCACCGGCCGCTCGATGGCTTCGACGCAGCGGGCCAGATCGATCGCCGGGCTCACGCCGACAGCGGCGGCCAGCGGCACGCCGGGCTGGTCCGCCGCTTCGGCCGCGAGCTTCACGGCCAGGTTGCCGCCAAGCGAATACCCGACGACGCCAATCGTGCGCAGACCGTCGATGGTCGTGAGCTCCCGGAGGACGGCCCAGGGATCGTCGGTGAGCCCGGAGTGGTACAGGCGTGGTGTCAGGTGCTCGGTCCCGCCGCACGTCCGCTGGTTGAGCCGCACGGCATTCCAGCCGCGGGCAAACGCCTTGTCGGCCAGTCCGCGCATGTAGTGGGCGTCGCTCGAACTTTCCAGTCCATGGAGAGCGACGAGCGTCGGCGCCGACGTCGGGGACGGCTGCCAGTGGCAGTGCGCCAGGACGTCCGTATCCGGGAGCACGCGAAAGCGACGCGCTTCGGGCGGCGGCAGATGAGGGAATTCGCGGTGGCGGGCCCAGGCGTAGAGCGTCATGACGTGGCCGTTCCGCAGCCACGGGCGCGGCACGAACGGATCCATGTCTGGCCGGAGGGCGGTGGTGCCGGTCATCGCAGGTCGTAGACGATGAAGCCGGCGTTGCGGTACAGGACCGGCCGGTCGAGACGCACGTCCGCTTCGGCCACCCAGACGTCCACGCCGTACGTCGACGCCAGCTCGACCACGCGATTGGGCGTGAGCGGACCGGCCAGCGAAAGTGTTCGCTCGGCCACGCGGGCGGCCGCCTGGCGGTCGTAAAGCGCCATGGCGGTGTCCTTGCCGAGTTCGAGCACCGTGTCTTTCAGCGCGGCGACGCGCACGCTCGACCCGAACTTCCAGGCGTGACCGGGATCGGCGAGGACATGCCAGGACGCCGGCTGCTGCCGCAGCCAGGACATCGCCTCGGTCCAGGTGCCGGACGGGAGCGCCGGCTGGACCAGCGGCCGCGTTGCGGCAACGCGCAGCACGTAGTAGCCGCGCGTGGCGGCGAGAAGAGAGAGCCCGGCGACACAGACCGCGCGCACGGCCTCCGATCGGCGCCGTGTCGCATCCTCGAGCAGCCACCAGGCCACGTAGGCCGCGGTGATGTAGTCCAGCACCCAGAAGACGCGCGACACCTGGAGCTGCACGACCGCCGCGACGCCGGCCGCGGCCACCGGTACGCTCGCGAGAAACGCGGCGACGAGCACGAACAGGCCGGCGACCAGGCCCGCCTCGCCCGGCCGCGCGGCGCCCGTCAACCGGCGCCGCCGATAAAGCGCGCCGATGACGACCGGATAGGCGAGGTTCAACGCCCACGCGGACGGCGGCCAGTCGGCGGCGAAAAGGTAGTCCTTGTCGCGGAGCACCGCGCGCCAGGCGTCGTCCATCAGGCTCAGGTCGGGCTGCAGAACGGCGAACACCGAGGCGCCTCCCGCGGCAACCGCAAACGCCAGCGCGAGTCGGTGCGCTGGGCGATCGAGCGCGACGAGCAAGGCCACGCCAACCACACCGCCAAACCACAGGGCCGTCGTCGGATGCACGAGGCCGGCGGCCGCGACCAGCGTGATGGCCGCGACGTGTCGCCGGCTGACGAGGGCCGCCAGCGCGCCGGCCCCGAGGGCGAAGGCCAGCATTCGCGGATGGAAGTACCCCTCCAGCGAATTGGCGCCGGTTTTCGCGATCTGGTGGCGGAGCGTGAGGAGCGTCAGAAACGCCGCGATCGCGTAGCCGCGGAGGCCCAGGCCGCGGCCGAACGCCACGGCGACCGTGAAGAGGACTCCGAGCGTGGCCACGTACCCGACACCGAACAGCACGGGCATGTCGAAGGACGACCAGCGCGCGGCGGTGGCGAGGAGATGGCGGCCGGTCCACAGCCGCGCCTGCGGGTCGAAGAGCGCTGCGTCTCTGGGAAAGAGCGTCGGGTCGGCTGTGCGCGCGATGGCCGGTATGTAGAAGGCCTGATCGGACACGCCGTAGCGATAGCCGCCTGCGTTCGTCGTGGCCAAGAGCGCAAACAGGACGGCGCCCGCCGCGACCGCCGCCGCCCCTCGCGCCGTCACATCCGCTCGTCGGCCGTCGAGCCGTAGAGCGGCGGCAGCGGCACGTCCTGCAGGCGCAAGTAGACGGTCAACTGGCCGCGGTGATGAATCACGTGATGCAGCACGAAACTGCGCAGGGCCGCAAGCCGCGGCAGCGACATGACGAGCTGGGATCCGCGCATGAGCAACCACGGCGCCATGAGCTGGGCATCCGACGTGTCCAGGAGGTGCCGGCGCAGCTCCGCGACATGGCGGTCGAAGACCTCCAGGACGCCCTGCACCGTCGTTTGACCGGCGGGACGAGCGGGACGGACGCCGGCAAGGTCGTACGACGGGCGATCCAGAATGGCACGGCCCCAGGCCGGGATTTCCGCGAGATGCGCGGCCAGCCCTCCGAGCGGAAAGCTCTTCTCGTGCGGCTTCCAGTCGAATCGGGATTCCGGGACCCGCTCGAGCACGCGACGGGTCACCGCCATTTCGTGATCGAACTCCGGCAGCAAGGCGTCGCGAACCGGCACGGTGCGGCTCACTCTACCGCAACTGCCCGTCGTCTCGGCGCCGGTCGGCGTGAGGTCTCGCGGGACGAGCAGGATGGCGCCACACCGAACCTTCGCGCGGGACCGACCGATAAGATATGGGCGTGCGTCTGCGGGAGATCAGAGTCGGGTGTTTTGGCGGCGGCACCGGGCTGCCGAGCCTTCTCGGTGGCCTCAAGTCGGTTCCGTGGGTCAACCTGCACGCCATCGTCACCATGTTCGACAGCGGCGGCTCGTCCGGGCAGTTGCGTGACGAGCTTGGCGTGCTGCCGCCCGGTGACGTGCTGAAGTGCACGCTCACGTTGGCGCGTGACGAGCGCGAGGCCAGAAAGATCCTGCTGGCGCGTCTGCCGATGTTCGAACACGGCCGGCTGGCCGGACACACCGGCGGCAATCTGCTCCTGTCCATGATGGAGCGCTACAGCGGCGACTTTCTCACGGCCATCGACGGCTTGCGCTCGCTCCTCGGCGGGCAGGGCCGCGTGTGGCCGATTACGGTCGAGCGTGCCACGATCTGCGCGGAGTACTCGGACGGCTCGACGTCGAGGGGCGAGCCGGAAGTGGACGCCGGTCAGGCCGGCGGGCGCGCGGTCGGGCGGCTCTGGCTCGACCCGAAGGTGACGATCCACCCGAAGGTCGCCGAGACGATCCGATCGCTCGACGCGGTCGTGATCGGTCCGGGCAGCTACTTCACGAGTCTCCTTCCGATCTTTCTGGTGGAGGGCTGCCGTGAGGCGCTGGCCGAGGTCAAGGGGCCGGTCATCTTCATTGCCAACCTGCTGACCGAGGGGCGGGGCATGGCCGGGTTCACCGCCGGGCAGGCGATGGAGCGTCTCCGGGAGGCCATGGGCCGGCCCGTGGACGTGCTGGTGTTCAATGCCGAGCGGCCGTCGGCCGACGTGCTGGCGCGGTACGCGGCGGAGTACAAGGAGCCGCTCGAACTCGGCACGATTCCGGCGGGCTGCCAGGTGATCGAGGGCGCGTTCTGGCGCGGCGCGATTGCCCGGCACGACCGGCGCCGCCTGCGCTCGGCCGTCTGGCCCGTCCTGGCCGATCGGCTGTTGAACTAGGGGGTCGTACCTCGAGCGAGGTACGACCCCGCCAGGGTCGTACCTCGCTCGAGGTACGACCCCTTCTCCCGCTTGGCGGACCAGGTGGCGTCGCCAAGCTCGCCGAGCGAGGCGCGGCCCTTGATCGTCTCGCCGTCGGCGGCCACCTCGCCGGTGAAGGCCATCAAGACCTCCATACCTTCGGCCGTCATCTTGAACGCAAACTCGAGCGCGCGCTCCTTGATCTTGCCCGCCAGCGCGAAGGCGCCGTAGCGGCCCGTGTAGGTACCGGTCAGCGTCTCCCCGTCCTGCTTCAGCTCGAGCGCCGTGGTCGCCGTGAACGCCTCGGTTTCGAGCGTCATCACCCATTTGCCGGCCACCGACACCGGTTTCGGGGCGGTCTGAGACGCCGGCGGAGCCGACCCCGCCACAAGGCCGAGCGTGATGAGCGTCGCGGCCGCCCCGCGCATGGCTACTGGTCCTTGACGCGCGTTGCCGTCCAGGCGAACTCCCCGGCGTCGAAGACGAGCGTGCCTGCCAGGCTGCCGTCCTCCTTGAGCGCCGCCTTGAACGTGATCTGCATCGCGCCACCTTCCACGGTCAGCACCCAGGTCGCCTTGCCGTCGGCGAATTCACCCTCGAGCTGGGCGGGGTCGCCCTGCGGGCCGATGATGGTGCCCGTCAGCTTCTTCCCGTCGAGCTTGAGCTCCATCGGGAGCTGCATGGGGCCCTGGCCGGGGTCGATCATCAGGGTCCACTTCCCGGCGATCGACGCCGGAGGTTTGGCCGGTTCGGGCTTGGCCGGATCCGCCTGCGCGGCGGCCACGGCCGGCAAGGCGACTAGAACGGTGGCGACCGCCGCGGTGCTGATAACTTTGCGCATGAAGGCTCCTCTCAGGACGTGCTCCGTAACCGGCTCTATGACTGCTTGCGTCTGGCCTTGCGGCTCTTTGGGCGGGCTTTCCGACGGGACGCCGCCGCTCGACGGATTCTCAAGGCCGCTGCCTGCTCGATAATCTCACGAAGCATAGCACCGGTCGCACCGGCCGACGCCGCGCGGCCGCTCAGCCACTGGTCGGGGTCATCCTCGGCGAGGATCTCGGCGAAATCGAGCCCGCTCTTCACGCTCTTCGGCGCGAACTCCGCGATGTCCAGCGCGCCGGACCACTCGTCCCGGTGCTTGATGAGAAGCCAGCTCTTGCCGTCCGCCCTGGCGCCGCCGTACCCGCGCGTGCGGACCAGCACCCAGGAACCCTTCAACTTGTAGCCGTCGAGCGTGAACTTCAGGTCGCCCTTGACCAGGGCCCGATCGACGTCGGCGTCGGCCGGCGCCCAGGTGCCGCGGTCCCACAGCATGACCAGGCCCGCGCCGTAGCCTTCAGGGATCACGCCTTCAAACGACCCGTACTCGACGGGGTGGTCCTCGACCTGCATCGCCAGGCGCTTGATGGTCGGGTCGAGGGACGGACCCTTGGGCACCGCCCAGGAGAGCAGCACGCCGTTGTGTTCGAGCCGGAGGTCGTAGTGGAGGTGGCTCGCGAGGTGCTTCTGCACGCAAAAGAACCGTGGCTTCCCCCGCCGCGCCCGTCGCGTCTTGTCGGCGTCGCCCTTCGGTTCTGGCGACTTCGCGAAGTTGCGCTTGCGCTGGTAGTCGTCGAGCGGCACGAGGGTCAACCCCCGGGCGTCAATTGATGCCGCCCTGCAGCTCCGTCAGCTTGCGCCGGAACACCAGCATGACCACGCCAAGGACCATCGGCAGAACGGCGACTGCGACCAGGAGCGTCGTCATGGGCAGTTCTTCGTAGAACGAGGCCGCCTGACCGGCCATGAAGTTGCCGACGGCCGCGCCGAGGAACCAGATGCCCATAACGAGACTGACGATCTTGGGCGGCGCCAGCTTCGTCATGGCACTGAGGCCGACCGGGCTCAGGCAGAGTTCGGCGAGGGTGTGGATGAGATAGACCATGAAGAGCCAGCTGATGCCGACCTTCGCGCCGCCCAGCGTCATCTCGGCGCCGGGGGCGAGGTAGAGAAAGCCGAGGCCCACGCCGATCAGCCCGAGCGCGAACTTGGTCGCCGTCGCCGGCTGACGGGGGCCGAGCCCGACCCACAGCACGGCGAACACGGGGGCGAGCAGCACGATGAGCACGGCGTTCAGCGACTGCCACCACGTGCTCGGGAAGTCGAACCCGAGGATGACGTTATTCGTGCGCTCGAGCGCGAACAGGTTCAGCGTCGATCCGGCCTGCTCGAACACGCCCCAGAAGAGCGCCGCCGAGACGAAATACAGGCCGATCATGTAGAGACGGCGGCGCTCGACCGGCGTCCATGCCTTGCTCGCAAAGAGCGACCCGAAGATGCCGATCGTGACCGTCAGCAGCAGAATCGTGAAGACCGTCGTGACGCGCTCGCGCGTGACCGCCACCGCGCCCATGCCGATGGCGACGCCGAGCGCCGTCAGCACCGCGACGCCTAGCCCGACATATCGCGTGGCCTGGCGTTTGGCGCGCGCAAACTCGTCCGGGGACCCGGCCGTGGGCGGATGCAGGCCGGCCGTGCCGAGATAGCGCCAACCTCGCACGTACTGGATCAGCCCGAACGTCATGCCGACGCCCGCCGCGCCGAAGCCCCAGTGCCAGGCCGAATTGGGGTCCATCCCCCAGCCGGCAATCAGCGAGCGGAAGCTCTCGTGCTGGACGAGAAAGCCCGTGATGAGCGGACCGAGAAACGCGCCCAGATTGATGCCCTGGTAGAAGAGCGAGAAGGCCGCGTCGCGGCGCTCGTCCCGCTGGCTGTAGAGCTGGCCGACGATGACGCTGATGTTGGGCTTGAGGAGTCCCGTGCCCATGGCGACGAGCAGCAGGCCCACGTAGAACGTGGCATCGGCCGGCACCGCCAGTGAGTAGTGGCCCGCCGCGATCAGCGTGCCGCCATACAGCACGGCCTTGCGTTGTCCGAGCACGCGATCCGCGAGCCACCCGCCCGGAATGTTCATCAGGTAGACCGACGAGGTGTACACGGCGTAAATGACGGCGGCCGTAGCGGTGTCCAACCCCAGCCCGCCACTCGCGGCCGCCGTCGTCATGTAGACGATCAGGAAGCCACGCATGCCGTAATAGCTGAAGCGCTCCCACATCTCGCTGAAGAACAGCGTGGACAGGCCTCGGGGGTGGCCGAAGAACGCGCGGTCGGACTTCGCGTCGCCGAGGCCCTGCGTGTCGTTGGAAGTCGCCACTGATCCTCCTGGTGCTGATAGAGCGTCGCGGGTCTGACCCGCCTGACGGCAATCGGGGTCAGACGGTCTAGTGTTCAGGCACGTACCCCGGCGGAAGCGCCGCGCCCTCGCCGAAGAAGAACTCTTCCATGTGCTTGGCGATCAGCTCCTGCGCCTCCTTCTGGAAGGGCAGCAGCCGGTACTCGTTCAGGATCATCTTCATCCGTTCTTCCCAGAGTTCCCAGGCTTCGAGCGAGACGTGCTCGTAGATGCGCTGCCCGAGCGCTCCCGGCCACGGCGGCGCGTCGAGGCCCGGCAGGTCCCGACCGAGCTTCACGCACCGGACCGTGCGTGGGGTGGACCCTGCGGACGACATACACGCACCTTTCCGGCCTGCGGAAGCCGGGGGCATCTTACCTGATAATGGCAGGGGGACCTGGCGATGGCGGCCCGTGTCGTTCGAATGGCGTGCGCGGTGGCGCTGGGCCTCGTGCTCGGCGCCTCGGCGGCCCACGCGCAGTACTTCGGCCGCAACAAGGTCCAGTACCGGACGTTCCAGTTCGAGATCCTCAAGACTGAGCATTTCGATCTGTACTTCTATCCCGAGGAGGCGGCCGCGGCGCAGATTGCCACCCGGATGGCCGAGCGGTGGCACGAGCGCCTGTCCAGGTTTTTCGGACACGAGCTGCGCGGCCGCCAGCCGATCGTCCTCTATGCCGTGCCGGCGCACTTCCGGCAGACCAATGCGGTCGAGGGGTTGATCGGCGAGGGCACGGGCGGCGTCACCGAGGCCTTGAAGCGGCGCATCGTGCTGCCGATGTCCGGATCGCTGTCGGACACCGATCACGTACTCGGCCACGAGCTCGTGCACGCCTTCCAGTTCGACCTGACCGGCGACGCGCCACGAGAATCGACCGGCGCCAGGCCGGGCATCCTGCAGTACCCGCTGTGGTTCGTCGAAGGCATGGCCGAATACCTCACCCTCGGGGCGGTGGACGGCCAGACGGCCATGTGGCTTCGGGACGCGGCGCTTCGCGAGAAGCTGCCGCACATCCGCGACCTCGACGACCCGCGGTACTTTCCGTACCGCTGGGGCCATGCCTTCTGGGCGTTCATTGGCGCGAAGTACGGCGATCACGCCGTCGCGTCGCTCATCCGATCGGCGGCGAATCCGCGGGTCGATTTGCCCGGACTCGCCCGGCAACTGGGGAGCGATCCGGATGCGCTGACGGCGGCCTGGCACCAGGCTATTCGTGCGACGGCAGCGGCCGTCGCGGCTGACACCGCGCCGGTCACGACGGAAGCCCGCAAGCTGGTCGATCGATCGACCGGCGGGGGCCGCTTCAACATCGGACCGCGCCTCAGCCCCGACGGGCGCGAAGTGGCGTTCTTCTCGGAGCGGGATCGGTTCTCGGTCGAGCTGTTCGTGGCGGATGCCGAGTCGGGCCGCATCAAGCGGCGATTGTCTCAGTCGGCCACCGATCCCCACTTTGACAGCCTGCAGTTCCTCACGTCGGCCGGCGCGTGGAGCCCGGACGGGCGGTCGCTCGCGATTGCGGCCACGCGGCGCGGCCGGCCGGTCCTGGCCGTGCTCGATCCGGCGTCGGGCCGTGTTCGTCGGGAATGGCCGCTGCCCGGCCTCGACGACGCGCTCAACCCGGCGTTTGCGCCCGACGGGCGCAGGGTGGCGCTCGCGGGCAACGCCGGCGGACTGATCGATCTCTACGTCCTCGACCTCGACAGCGGTCGCCTCGATCGACTGACGGACGATCCGTTTGCCGACCTCGAGCCGGTGTTCACGCCCGACGGCGGGTCGATCGTGTTCGTGACGGAGCGTTACACCACGAGCCTCGAGTCGCTCGAGCCTGGCGCCCTGCGCCTGGCCCTGCTCGACATCCCGACTCGACGCGTGCGCCCGCTCGCCGCGTTCCGACGCGGCAAGCACTTGAGCCCGCAGGTCTCGGCCGACGGCCGGCTGGTCTCATTTCTGGCCGATCCCGACGGCGTCACGAACATCTATCGCATGCCGATCGAGGGCGGTCCGATCCTGCGCTTGACGTCGGTGCTGACGGGCGTCGCGGGCATTACGTCGGGCAGCCCCGCCCTGACCTCGGCACGGACCGGCCGGCTGGCCTTCAGCGTGTTCGAAGACGATGGGCACGCCCTGTACGTGCTCGACGAGGACATGGTCGTCGCGCACGTGCCGCCCGAGGCGACCGGCCAGGCCGCGCTCCTGCCCGGGCGGGCCGTGCCTGGCGGCGACGTGCAGCGCCTGATCGGCGATCCGGGACGCGGCCTGCCGGCGCTCGGCGCGCGCGTCGAAGCCGTACCGTACTCGCACGCGCTCACGCTCGATGGCATCGGCCAGCCGACGGTCAGCGCCGGTGTCAGCCAGTTCGGCGCCTACGTCGGCGGCAGCGTGTCGGCGTTCTTCAGCGACATGCTGGGCGATCGGATGCTCGGCGTCGTGGGCCAGGCCGGCGGATCGGTCGCCGATCTCGGCGGACAGCTCGTGTACCTCAACCGGCGCCACCGGTGGAACTGGGCAGGCGGCATCGAGCAGTCGCCGTACCGCGTGGGCTATCTCACGCTCTCCGAAGACCGCGCGGCCGACCAGATTCTCCTGACCGAGGTGATCCTGCGCCAGACGAGCCGCGGCGTGTTCGGGATGATGGCCTTCCCGTTCGACACGGCGACGCGCCTGGAACTGGCCGGCGGGGTGCGGTCGCTGTCGTTCACGCGGGAGTCACGCGTCCTCGTCTACTCGGCGGCGACGGAGGAGCTGGTCGAGCGCCGCGCCGTCGAGAAAACGAGCGTGCCGCGCCTGCACCTGGCGGAAGGCAGCGTGGCGCTCGTGCGCGACACGTCGTTCTTCGGGGCCACGAGCCCGCTGTACGGCTCGCGCGCGCGCCTGGAGATCGGCCGAAGCGTCGGGACCCTGCGCTACACGAGCCTCCTCGTCGACGGACGCCGGTACTTCATGCCGAAGCAGCCCTTTACGATTGCCGTCCGGGCGCTGCACGTCGGCCGGTACGGGCGTGACAGCGACCACGGCCAGCTCGTCGATCTCTACGCCGGACATCAGGAGTTCGTGCACGGGTACGGCTACGGATCGTTTACGGCATCCGAGTGCCCCAATGGCGCGGACGTGGAGTGCCCCGTGTTCGCGGACCTTCTCGGCAGCCGCATGCTCATCGCCAATCTGGAGGTGCGCGCGCCGCTGGCCGGCCTGTTTTCGGGGGACCTCGAATACGGGCGCGTGCCGATCGAGGTGGCGGCCTTCTTCGACGCCGGGGTGACCTGGTCGCACGAGACGCGTCCGGCGTTCCTTGGCGGGTCCAAGGGCGTCGTCCGGAGTGTGGGCGCCGCCGCTCGCGTCAACCTGCTCGGGCTGCTCGTCGTCGAGGTCGCGGCATCGCGCCCGCTCGATCGCATCGCCAGGACCTGGCAGTGGCAGATCGGTATCCGACAAGGCTTCTGAGTCGCTCTGGGGTCACCCGCGCGCCGACGCGTTAGTGCCGGGCCAGGAGCTCGAGCTGCACGCGGGCGTCGTTGAAGCACGCGCCGCCGGCAATGTCCGTCAGGCTATCGGGCACGAGCGCCGTCGCCGTCGATCCGTTGAAGGTGCTCTGGCGCCAGAGGCCCTTGGGCAGGGCCACCGTCCCGGGCCGGATCTCGGGCGTCACGGTCGCCTCGCAATGCACCTCGCCAAGGTCGTTGAAGATGCGAACCGCGTCGCCATCGGCGATGGATCGCAGCCGTGCGTCGTCAGGATTGATCTTCACGCGTGCGATGCCCGGCCTGAGCTCGCCGAGCGTGGAGGAGATCGTGTGTTCACTCGCCGGCGAGATGAGGCTCAGGGGGTAGGCCGGCGTCGCCGGGTCCGCCTCGTAGTGGTAGAGGCCGCGCGGCGCGTCGAGCGCGGCGGGAAACAGGTGGACTTTGCCGTCCGGCGTCCGCGGATGCACGTCCACGAACTGGATCGGCTGGCCGTCGCCCGGCGCCACGCCGGGACGGCCACCGAGCAGCGTCTCGGCGTGCGGACCTGGCAGCCGCGCTGCCGCGTCCATCAGCGCGCCGGCCTCGCCGAGTTCATCGCCGTCGGCGACGAGGCCGAGCCGGACGCCCAGCTCGCGAAACACCTCGTGATTGGGCCGGGATTCGCCGACGGCGGCGATCACCGGCTGCACGAGGTGGAGGTGGTACGCGCCGTACCCCTTGGCGACGTCGTAATGCTCGAGGAACGTGGTCGCCGGGAGCAGGACGTCGGCGTACGCCGCCGTGTCCGTCATCACCTGTTCGAAGACGACGGTGAAGAGGTCCTCGCGCTCGAGGCCGCGCTGGACGAGGTTCTGATGCGGCACGGTCGCGAGCGGGTTGCAGTTGTAGACGAAGAGCATCGCGACGGGCGGGTCGCGATACTCGGTCAACGCCCGGCCGAGGTGGTTCATGTTGACCGTGCGCACGGGCGGCGCCGGAACGTCAATCAGGGCCTCCGCCGTAATGCCCCAGGCGGCGGAGTTGCTCATCGTGTAACCGCCACCGCGGACCTTGAACTTGCCGGCGACGGCCGGCAGGGCCAGGATGGCGAGCGTGGCGCCGCCGCCGTTGCGGCTGCGCTCCTGGCCCCATCCGCACCGGATCACGGCCGGCGTCGAGGTCGCGTACCAGTCGACGAATGTCCGGAGGTCGGCCGGCGCGATGCCCGCCTCGGCCGCGGCGCGGGCGATCGGCCACGCCCGCGCCGTCCGCCGCAGGTCCTCGACGCCCGTGGCGTGCTCGGCGAGGAACGCGAGGTCGGCCTGCCCGCCTTCGAAGAGCGCGTTGATGACGGACAGCGCCACCGGTAGATCGGTGCCCGGGCGCACGGGAAGGTGCAAGTCGGCCTTGCGCGCGAGTGGTGTGCGTCTGGGATCGACCACCACGACGCGCGCGCCGGCCGCCTGGGCACGATTGATGTGCGAGACCAGGTGCACGCCCGACGCCGACGGGTTGCAGCCCCAGATGACGATGAGCCGGGCCTGAGCGTAGTCGCTGTAGCCGACGCCGGCCATCCGTCCGTACATGGCCGTCGCGGCGGCGCCGGTCGGCGCGGCGCACAGCGTGCGCGCCAGGTGCGAGGCGCCGAAGCGCCGGAAGAACCGCGCGTCTTCGAAGTCGTTCGTGAGCACGCCGTTCGAGCCGCCGTAGTGGTAGGGCAGCACGGACTCGGCGCCGAAGCGGCGGCGCGCCTCGTCCATCGCGTCGGCGATGAGCGTGAGCGCTTCGTCCCACGACACCCGATCGAAGCGGCCGGACCCCTTCGCGCCGGCGCGCACGGCGGGATAGCGCAGGCGCTTCGCGCCGTACACGCGCCGGTCGAACCGGCGCACCTTGCCGCAGATGTAGCCCTCGGTCGAGGCGGCGGCGCGGTTGCCGTCGATTCTGACGAGCTTGCCGCGTTCCACCGTCACGTCCAGACTGCAGCTGTCCGGGCAGTCGAGCGGGCAGGCCGTGTGCACGGTCGATCGCCCCCAGGTCTTCGGGCGCGTTGCGACGAGGTCGGACATGCCTTAGTGTAAACGACTCGCGGGCGCGCGATGATATGGTCCGTCCGATGCCACGCCCGCGCGTCGTCATCATCGGCGGGGGATTCGGCGGACTCGAAGCGGCCAAGTCGCTCGCCCGCGCGCCGGTCGACGTCCTGCTCATCGACCGCAACAACCATCACCTCTTCACGCCGCTCCTCTATCAGGTCGCGACGGCCGGGCTGTCGCCGGGCGATATCGCGTCGCCCATCCGGTGGATTCTCCGGAAGCAGCGGAACCTGAGCGTCTGGCTCGGCGAGGTGACGGCCATCGACGCAGCCTCGCGCCGCCTGCAGCTGGCCGACGGCGGCGTCGACTTCGACCACCTGATCGTCGCCGCGGGCGGCCGGACCAACTACTTCGGCCACGACGAGTGGCAGTCCCGGACGTTCGGGCTCAAGACGATGGAAGACGCCCTGGATCTCAGGCGGCAGGTGCTGCTGGCCTTCGAGCGGGCCGAACGAGAACGTGATCGGGAAGTGCAGCGGCGCCTGCTCACGTTCGTGATCGTCGGCGGAGGCCCGACTGGCGTGGAGCTTGCAGGAGCGTTGGCCGAGATCTCCCGGCACGCCCTCGCGCGGGACTTTCGCGCGATCGAGCCGAAGAGCGCCCGCATCCTGCTGATTGAGGGCGGCCGCGAGGTTCTGCCCACGTATCCGGCGCCCCTCCCGGCGTTCGCCCGGCGGGCGCTCGAGCGGCTGGGTGTCACTGTGTGGACCGGCTCGCGTGTGGCCGATATTGAGAAGGGACGGGTGCGGCTTGGCGCGGAAACCATCGAGGCGGAGACCATCCTCTGGGCGGCCGGGGTGGCGGCCGTGCCGCTCGGTCGGAGCCTCGGCACGCCGCTCGACGCCATGGGTCGCGTGAAAGTCAACCCGGACTTGACCGTGCCCGGGCATCCGGCCGTCGCGGTCATCGGCGACATGGCGACCTTGCCCGGCGCGGACGGCGCGCCGCTGCCCGGCGTGGTCCAGGTCGCGCTGCAGCAGGGACGCCTTGCGGCCAGCAACATCGTCGCCACGCTCGAGGGGCGCGCGCGCGAGACGTTCGTCTACCGGGACTTCGGGACGATGGCAACCATTGGACGCCATTCGGCGGTGTGCGACTTGAAGTGGACGAAGCTCCGGGGGCCGGTCGCCTGGTGGGCGTGGCTGCTCCTGCACGTCTACAAACTGATTGGCTTCCGCAACCGGCTGACGGTCATGACGCAGTGGGCGCACTCGTACCTGACGTACCAGCGGTCGGTCCGGCTGATTCTAGGTGGGCGATGAAACCCGCGCCGAAGCCCTACACGATCAATCCGGAGCCGATTCGATGGTCGATCGTGGCGCCGGTGTTTGCGGTGCTGTCGGTCTTCGTGCCCGTGCCGGCGCCGATCGTGGAGTCGTTCTACTCGCAGGACATGTACCCGTGGCTGCAGAACATCTTCACGGGCGGCACGAACTTCCTGCCGTTTGCCGCGCTCGATGCCATCGCGATCGTGATCGTGATCGCGGTGCTGTTCCGGATCCGGCGGCTGTACTACGTGGCGCGCCAGCGGGGCATCTTCGATGCGATCTGGGAGATGGCCCGCCGCGTCGCCCGCTTTGCCGCCATCGTGACGATCCTCTTCTTCTGGGCCTGGGGCTTCAACTACCGCCGGCAGCCGCTGGAGGGCCAGCTGCCGAAGGGCACCGTCAACCGGCCGACCATTGACGCCTTGCAGATGGCCGTGATTGACGGCAACGCCCTGGCGCTGCGGCTCCGGGCGCAGGTGATGGCCGGGCCGGCCCTGTCGTTCGATCAGGTCGCGGACCGCCTGTTCGTGCCGCTCAACACCGCGTTGAAGGAGCTGCGGCGCCCGCCACTCGCGCGCGAGGGGCGTCCCAAGTACTCGCTCGTGCTGACGCCCTTCTTCACGTCAGCGGGCGTCACGGGCATGATCAACCCGCTCGCGCTTGAAACCATCGTGCATCCGGATCTCCTGCCGTTCGAGCGGCCGTTCGTGCTGGCGCACGAATGGGCGCACCTGTCCGGCCATGCCGACGAGGCCGAGGCCAGCGCCATCGGGTGGCTGGCCTGCATGCGCGGGGGCCACGAGCTGGCCTATAGCGCCAGCATCTTCCTGATCGACATCGCCAGCGCGGCCATGCCGGCCGATTTGCGCAAGGAAGCGTTGAAGAAGCTGGACGCCGCGGTGCTGACGGACCTTGATGCAATGACGGAACGCCGGAGCGCGGCCCGTCCCGGTGTCTCGCGCACGACCATGCGCGTGTACGACGAGTACCTCCGCGCCAACAACGTGCTCGACGGGGGAGCCAGCTATCGACGGGCTCTGTCGTTCATCCTCGCGCCCAAGCTGCGCGACGCGCTGGCCAACTACACGATTACCCGGTAAGGGGGTCGTACCTCGATCTGTGGAAAACTCCGGGGAGTTTCCTTCCCTGGCGTCCCCGGAGTTTTCCACAGATCGAGGTACGACCCCTTCCGCTCTAGTTGACCTTCAGATCCAGGTTGGCGGCCAGCTGGTGGATCCAGCGCAGCACCGCCCGCCGGTTGTTCGTGCCGATGAGCAGCAGCTGCTTCTGCACGGGCAGGAGCGCGCGGAGTGCCGCGTCCTCGTACTCGACGTAATTGGGCCGCTGCAGGAGCACGGGCTCGCTCGCCAGGTCCGGCGTCGCATCGAGCGTGCGAATGGCGCGGACGATCGCCTGATCGAAGTCCCCGCCGGGATAGCCGAGCTCCGCATAGGCTTCGTCAAACACCGGCTTGACGTTGACGTAGACCTGCGCGGCGTCGGCGGCGTCGATCGACGTCAGCGCCGCGACCGCGGCGTCCCAGCGCGCGTACGTCGCCGGGTCCAGCCGGCCCGGCGTGCCCTGCGTCATGCGGAGCGGACCTGATGGCTGCAGGACGGCGAGCGGTTTGGCCGGCGTCTTCCCGTCGCCGATCTGCACGACGGCCAGCACGATCGAGCGGACCACGCCCTTCGTCGCCGCGAGCCGGGCGAGGAGCGGATGACGCGAGAGGGCAGCCGCCAGCTCGCGCAAGAGGCCGTCCGAGGCCGCGAGCGTCGGAAGCTCGAGCGGCTGCCGCTTCGGCCGACGCGACGCAATCTCGACTTCGGTCGGACCGGTCGGCGCGAGCGACGTGGGATCGGGCTGGGCTCGACCCATCCACCAGATCGTGAGCAGCGCGCCCGCGATGACCGCCCCGGCGCCGACCACGACCCACCGGGTGGGCGAGCTGGGCCGCCGCGGCGGCGCCGGCGGCGGATCGGCGCCGGACGGCGCGATGTGCAGAGGCAGGTCGTCCGGCATCGGCCTACGGCACCACGATCCGGGCCCAGTCCCAACCTTCGAGCCCGCGACCGTTGACGGCCTTGACCGCCACGTGCGTGCCGGCCGGGAGCTGCGGGAGGCCGGCGCGCGGTGCGGCCACGGTCAGCCGCGTGCGCATCGGGTCGGCCGCCGGGCCGTACGCCACGATGTAGCGCTTCACGCCGGTTTCCGGGCTCGGCGTCCACGTCACCTCGACGCCAGCCGGCCCGCGCGCGGCCTGCACGTCCTTCAGCCGGGACGGACTCGAGGCCAGGTAAATCAACGTGGCCGCCGTGACCTTGGCGGTTTCGGTCACCTGCCGCTGATTGATCGTGTCGAGGTAGTCCGTGGCCTGGTGGTAGTGCGGATTGCCGAGAATCGGATACGACCCGATGCCGCCGACGATGTCGCCCCAAGCCTCGTAGAAGGCGGCCGCGTCCGTGCCGCGGTAGTACTTCGTGTCGTACAGAATCAGGTTCGAGAAGAGGAGCGCGGCGCCGTGCTGGATGTCGCGGATGCCCGCGTTCGAGTATCGAATGGTGTTGTCCATCCGGCTGCTCTCGCCGGCCCAGCCGATCATGTCGTTGTTCAGGGCACCGACGACGTGCCACTTGGCCTCCGCTGCACGACGGACGAACTCGCGGCTTCCGAGGAGACCCGCCTCCTCGCCCGTGAACGAGGCGAACACGACGGTCGTCGGGAGCGGCGTGTCCGCGAGAATCCGGGCCGCCTCCAGGAGCGCCGTCGTGCCGGAGGTGTCGTCGTCGGCGCCGGGGCCGCCGGCCACCGAGTCGAAGTGGCTGCTGACGACGTAGATGAGCTCGGGATTCTCGGTGCCTCGCAAGGTCGCGATGACGTTGGCCGTTCGGCCACCACGGGCGTTGGCCTGCTGGAACCACTGCTGCTCCGGCTGGTAGCCGAAGGACGCGTAGGCCCGCGTCAGATACTCGATGGCCAGCGCGTTGCCTGGTTGCGTGATGTGCTTCGAGTCGAAGGCGAAGAGCGCGCGCGCGTGTTCCCAGACCCGCGTGACGGAGGCGGCGCTCGTGACCGTGCGCGCCAGGTCTGCGACCGGCTTGAACGCCGCGGTCATCCGCTGACGCAACTCGGTTTCCACGGCCAGTTGCCGGTCGAGTCGCGCGATGACGTCGGCCACACCGACCGTGCGGCCGAGGTCCACGACGTAGATACCGCGTTCGGGTGATACGGTGTCGCCGTCGCGGTCCGCGACGATGAGTACGTGCCGCCCGCCATCGGCCACGGTCCACAAGTACTCCGGTACGACGGTTCGAATCGTGTTGTTGTGAAACAGGCGCGTCCGCGCGCCCGTCTCGACGTCGTAGAGATGCGACCGGCGGTGTCGCGGCTCGCCAATCGTCGCGAGGAGCCGTGTGTCCGACAGGAAGCGCGGCAGGATGTCGTGCTGGATCTCGCGGGTGATCCGGCGGTGCGTGGTTCCGTCGGACACGTAGATCTCCCAGTCGGCAAACTGGCGGTACTCGTAGGCGACGAGCGTGCCGTGCGGGGAGAGCGCCGGCGTGTTGATCGGCTCGCGCCCGCTGCGGATCGTCGTCACCTGGTCGCCAGACGTCGGCGAGGTGTGCAGGGCGTACCCGCCGTCCGCCGAGCGCGCCACCCAGGCCACCACGCTGCCGTCGGCGGCGAGCGTCGGACTCGCGCCGGTGAGTACCCTCGTCACACCCGATTTCAGGTTGACGACGCCGAAGGTCGGCGCAACCGGGACGGCCCCACGGCCTCCGCCGCCCGCGCCGCGTCCGCCGCCGGCGCCCGGTCCCGCCCCGCGCGCCCCGAACGGCGACCCGGCGGCGACCGTGTAGATCAGCGCGCTGCCGCCCGGATCCACGAGCCCGCCCGTCTTGAACCCGGGTTCACCCGTGAGCCGGACCGGCGGCGCGCCCGGTCGGACGGCGTAGTAGTCCGTTCGCGTCGAGTCGGCCTCGGTGGCGCCCAGGAACACGACCTGGTCACCGGCCCAGGCGAGCGCCGCCTTGAGGAGTCCGGCGCCGAGCCAGACCTGATCTGTGCCCGCAGCGACGTCGCGCACCACGATGTCGGCACCCGATGAGTTCGGCGGCTGGCTGCCACGGAGCCACGCCAGGCGCTGCCCGGTGCGATCGAAGGCGCTCACAGAGGTCGACAGCTCGGCGATGGTCTCGACGGTCGGCGCCAGGCGGACGAGCCGCGTGACGGGCCCGCCTGTGCCGCCCACGATATAGGAGACGAAGCGACCGTCAGCCGAAATGCGCGGGCTGGCGCCATCGGGCGCCACTTCGGTGGTCACGTAGAACTCGCCCGAGAGGAGTGCCACGCGCTCCAGGTAGTCCTGGGCCGCCGGCGATCGCATGAGGGCGCGAAGCGCCTCGAGCGCCGTGGGGTAGGCGCCCGCGTCCCAGGCGTCGAGGGCGCGCCGCCACCGGACGTCAGGAGCGGGCGCGCCGGCCTGGCGGGTTGGCAGCGAGTGGAGCGCGACGCCCAGCGCGACGCACGCCGCGGCTGCGACGAGGGGAAAGGCGCGGTTCGACATGTCGATGATGATACGGCATGCGAGCGTCTAGTGTACTGAGTCAGAGAAGCGAGAAACAATAAGGCCGTCGATTTCGTACGTGGTGTACAAGCAGGAGGACACCACATGCGCGTCGGCCGCCCCGTCCCAGGATTCGTCCTGAGTCCGTCT